>Ga0222420_100086_pt1 | contig 190491 bp, 172 predicted proteins | sample 3A2ome_FD_182470 | JGI IMG/M metagenome (GOLD analysis project Ga0222420, IMG submission 182470) | Enriched microbial communities from leaf-cutter ant dump, University of Wisconsin, Madison, United States - 3A200A (version 2) | ecosystem: Environmental > Terrestrial > Nest > Insects nest > Nest... | reverse complement strand
GAACGTCCGGGCCAAAAGATACTGTCCGGTCTATGCCATGGACAAGAGAAAAAGGGGCAAGCGCTGCGCTATCTACGCGACAGGCTTGAAAGCCTCAGTGAGTTCCCGGCATACGCCTGCCCCGCTCAGACATCCGAACAGAAGAACGATACAAGTGAGTTCTGCGGCACCGCCCCCTGGCCGAGCACCGCAGCGCAGTCGGCACGCAGTGCCGACCGCCACAGCATGAGCCCGCACTCCGCTCCCCCGGCCACGGCGCGCACCCCCCAACGCTCACAGCCCTGTCAACAACATCCAACACCGGTCGATCCCGGCGACCATGCCACAAACGGGGTTGCTTCCATCAAATAAGTTGCACACAATTTGATTGCCAGCTACATTCACCCCCATGCCGACCGCGACGCCCGACCCCGACGAACTGCTGAAGCTGGACAACCAGCTGTGCTTCGCCATCTACTCGGCTTCACTGGCGATGACCAAGCTGTACAAGCCGCAGCTCGACAAGCTGGGCCTGACCTACCCGCAGTACCTCGTCATGCTCGCCCTGTGGGAAGAAGACGGCCTGATGGTCTCCGCCCTGGGCGAGCGCCTCTCGCTCGATTCCGGCACGCTGACCCCGCTGCTCAAGCGGCTGGAGGCCGGCGGCTTCGTCAGCCGCGTGCGCGACGTGGCCGACGAGCGGCGCGTGCACATCATGCTGACACCGAAGGCGCGCAGGCTCAAGACCCGCGCCGCCGCCGTGCCCGAATGCCTGCTGGCCGCCAGCCAGTGCTCGCTGGGCGAGATCGCCTCGCTGACGCGGCAGCTGCGCACGCTGCGCGACCGCGTGAGGCAGGCCGCCTGACACCGCAACCGTTTCCCCCGCCGCTTCGGTCCCGAAGCATTTCCCCTCCCACCACCACCCAAGGAAAGACCATGACCACCCAGCTCGACAAGGTTCTCTACACCGCCGAATCGCACACCACCGGCGGCCGCGACGGCGGCGCCGGCAAGTCCAGCGACGGCGCGCTCGACGTCAAGCTCAACCCGCCCGGCTCCGGCAAGGCGGGCACCAACCCCGAGCAGCTGTTCGCCGTGGGCTACTCGGCCTGCTTCATCGGCGCGATGAAGGCCGTGGCGCCGAAGGTCGGCGTCAAGGTGCCGGAAGACGTGGCGGTCGACGCCAGCGTCTCGCTCGGCCCGACCAACGGCGGCGCCGCCTACGGCATCGCCGTCAAGCTGGCGATCAGCCTGCCGGGCCTGGACGCCGACGCCAAGAAGAAGCTGGTGGACGCCGCGCACCAGGTCTGCCCCTACTCGAACGCGACGCGCGGCAACATCCCGGTCGAGCTGACCATCGCCTGATGCGCCTTCGGCCCCGCGCCGCCGCGCGCGGGGCCGGCCTGCCATGAACCTGCTTGCCCGCATCCTCGCCCTGCTGGTCGCAGCGGAGCACGTCTACATCCTGGTGCTGGAGATGTTCTTCTGGAACAAGCCGGCCGGGCTGAAGGCCTTCAACCTCACGCAGGAACTGGCCGACGCCACCACCACCCTCGCAGCCAACCAGGGCCTGTACAACGGCTTCCTGGCCGCCGGGCTGCTGTGGGGCGTGCTCACGCGGCAGAAGCCGGTGACGGTCTTCTTCCTGGGCTGCGTGATCGTCGCCGGCGTGTTCGGCGCCGCCACCGCCACGCCGAAGATCCTGCTCGTGCAGGCCGTGCCCGGGCTCATCGCGCTGGCCGCGGTGCTGTGGTCCGGGCGGCGCGGCGCCGCCTGAGCGCCGCCCGCCGGCCATTCACTGCAGGACCACCTCGTCGATCAGCGTGCCGAAGCCGTCGTCCGCGCCGGTCTCGCTGAAAGTGAGCGTGTCGTCCTGCCCGGTCGCCACCACCCGGAGCACGCGCTGCTGCCAGTCGAGTGCCGCCAGGCCGCGGCCCTCCAGCGCGACGGCGTCGATCACCACGCCGTTCCATGACAGCGCATGGGCGTTGGTCGCCGCGGCGGTGCCCGGCCGCGCCGAGACCCAGTAGCTCAGCGTGTAGGTCCGCCCCGGCACCAGGCCGCGGACGGTCTGGCTCACGCGGTCGGGCGAACCGCCGCGGGCATCGAGTTCCATCCACGAGGCGCTGCCGAGCGCGCCGGTGCGGCCCTGGTAGTTGCGCCACACCTCGATCGGGCCCGCCGTGTTGCGCCAGCCCGCCAGCGCCGGCACCTGCGCCCAGCCGCCGGGCGCCACGCCGTTGATCTCGAAGCCGCCGTTGACCAGCAGGTTTCCGGGGCCAGGCGGCGCGACGCAGGCGCGCGAAGATGGCGGCACCGCATCGCCGTCGTAGACGCCGTCGAGGTTCTCGTCCACGCCCAGGCGCTCCTGCGTACCGGCCCGCACCGCCATCAGCACGACCGGCGACGCGGCGGTGCCCGCATGGCGCAGCGTTTCCAGCCCCATCGTCTCGGCGCGGCGGTCGGACTGGAGCCTGCGCTGCCCCAGGTAGGCATAGCCGCGCCGCTCGCCCGCCACGCAGCCCCAGGCCACCAGCCCGATGCGGCCGAGGTCGGCCTCGGACAGCAGCGTCGCCAGCGGGGCGCCGCCGTCGTCGCGGCCGTCGAGCACCACCTGGCGGCCGACGGCGGCATGCGCGTCCACCGCCGTGTTGAAGGCGGTCAGGCCGGCCGGCCTGTCGGGGAAGGAACCGTTGAACGCCATCATGAAGGCCATCATGTCGTCGCTGCGCGAACCGTTGTGCGTGGAGTCGAAGGTGCCGTCCTGCTGGAAGCCGAAGCCCGCGGTGCTGGCCGTCGCGTCCTTGAACCACAGGCCCATGCGGCGGTAGAAGTTCTGCCAGCGCGGCGGATTGCGCTTCTGACCCAGGCCGAAGCCGTTCTCGAAGAAGCTGCTGCCGCGCGCTGTCTGGCCGCTGTGGCATTGCCGGCAGCTGCCCTCGAACTGCGCCCGGCCCGCCACCGCGTTGCCGACGCGGCCGACCTCGCCGCGCATGCCCGGCACCTGCACCAGGGTGGGGTAGCCGTTGTCGAGGTTGCGGTAGGGGTTGGGCGGCGTGCGCGTGGTCGCCAGGTAGTCGTGCAGCTGCTGGATCTGCGCGGCGCTCAGGGGGCCGTCGGCGCCCTGCAGCGTCTGCGCGGAGTCGGCGAAGTCGTGCAGCGAGGCGCGGTCGCCGCGCCAGTGCAGGAACTGCGCCTGCACCGCGTCGATCAGCGTCATGGTGAGCAGCGGCCCCTTCATGGGCGGGTGGTCCGCGCCGCCCACGCGCAGCACCGGGCCGGCGGGGTTGCCCAGGTCCCAGGCCAGTCGGTCGGTGCGCGCATCGACGTGGCAGGAGGCGCAGGCGACCTGCCCCAGCCCCGAGGCCAGGTGCGTGTCGTAAAGCAGCGGCCGGCCGGCGCGGATGACGGCGGGCGTCGGGTCGTAGGCCAGGGGCACGCGCGCGGTCTCGGCATGGCCGGCCAGGTCGAGCACCGAGAGCGTGCCGCCGAAGCGGTTGAGCACGAAGGCGCGGCCGCGGCCCTCCTGCAGCACGATGCCGGTCGGCCCCTCTCCCACCGCGATGGGCGCCAGGCCGGGCACGCGGCGGCCGTCGGGCTGGATCGCGACCACGCTGTTCGAGCCCATGCCCGTCACCCAGCCGCGCGTGCCGGCGGCGTTCCACGCCAGGCCGCGCGGATCGCCGAGCGACAGCGCGCGCTGCGCCGCCGGGATGCGGCGCGCGCGGTAGTCCAGGTGCGGGTTGAGGTCCGCCACCGCGGCCGGCGCCGTGCCCGCGGGGTCGAACGAGGCCGCCTGCACGCGCAGGAACAGGCTCTGCAGCACCGGCTCGAAGCGCACCTGGTTGGTCGCGTCGGTGCCGACGGCGGTGACGGCGCCGCTGGCCGGGTTGACGGCCAGCGCCATCACGATGTTGGCCAGGCCGCCGCGGTACGACACGGCCAGGGTGCGGGTGTCGACGACGGCCACGTCGCGGTCCACCAGGTCCCAGCCGGCGACGCGCCCGCCGCGGCCGCCGATGGCCGACAGGTCGCCCGAGACGAAGCGCCGCCAGTCGCGGCCGTTGTCGTCGCGCCAGCCGCCCTGGCCGTCCTTGCGCACGATCACGCTCACCGGCGGCGGCGCCGGGTTGGCCGGGTTCAGCGGTGGGTTGAAGCGGGTCGCGTTGTCGCTGTTGGGCGGCGGGCTGGCGCCGCCGTAGGGGCCGCGTGGATCGCGCGCGATGTCCGCCTCGAAGCCGTTGCTCTTGCCGCCGGTCAGCGCGGTGGTGCCGTTGCCGGATTCGAAGATCGCCAGGTAGACCTGCCGGCCGTCGCGGCTGGCCGCCAGGGCGCGCGGCTGCTCGCCCAGGATCGGCACGCGCGCCGGCGCCGCCCGGCGGTCGGCCGGATCGAACACCAGCAGCGTGCGCGCCGCCGAGCAGGAGACATACGCCCGGGCGGGCGCGCCGGCGAAGACCACATCGGCCGGCTCGTCGTCGGTGGGCAGCACGTCGACGACGCGGCCGGCGGCCAGGTCGACCACGCTGACGCTGCGCGAGACGCGGTTGACCACCCAGGCCTCGGTGTTCGAGCGGGCGCGCACGCTCACCGGGTCCATGCCGACCTTGACGGTGTGCCGCAGCGCCGGCGCGGGGCCGGCCGCGTCGTGGATCTCCAGCGTGCCGTTGGCGGTGTTGGCCACGAGCAGCAGCGACTGGTCGGGCGTCAGGTCGAGCGGATGGACCTGGGGCGACTCGAAGTTGCTGAAGCTGGCCGGCGGCACACCCGGCGCCGCGGACACCGCAGCGGCCAGGGTGGTGGCCCGCGCCACGTCCGCGGCCTTCGTCGGCGGCAGCGGGTCGGCCTGGAGCAGGGCCTCGGCCGTGGCGGCGGCCGCGGAGGTGTCGCCGCCGGCCGAAGGCGGGCCGGCGGTGCCCGCTCCGGCAGATGGAGGGGCGACGGCCGCAGGTGCCGCGGCGGCCTGCCGCGCGGCCACGGGCGGCATGCCCGCACCACCGGCCCCTCCGTTGTCCCCGCCCCCGCAGGCCGAAACCATCAGCGCCAGCCCGCAGGCCGGCCAGGACGAGAGCAGGCGCGCGGCCCAGCGGCGCGGGTGGACGGGGTGCATCGGGGATCCTCCTTGATTCGATGGCCGCTCTGCCGGCGGCTCGCCCCGAAGTCTATAGTCAATAAGTATTCATTTCTGTCGCGCACTGGCAGGCACGTTGCGCGCCATCTCCTGCAGCAGCCGCTCGATCAGCACGTTGCGCGGGCCCGGCCGCCACACGCCGTAGGCCTCGGACTGGGCCACCTCGCGGTCCAGCGGGCGGAACACCGCGCCCTTGAGTGCGCTGCGCTGCATGGCCTCGGGCACCAGCGCCACCCCCAGGCCTTGCGAGACGAGCGACACCACCGCCAGCCAGTGCCGCACCTCGTGCCGCACCTCGGGCAGGAAGCCCGCCGCCGCGCAGATCGACAGGATGCGCTCGTGGTAGTCGGGCGAGGCGGTGCGCGAGAACAGCACGAAGGGCTGCTCGCGCAGTTCGGCCGGCGCCAGCACGCGCCGCCGGGCCAGCGGATGGCGCGCCGGCAGGCAGCAGACGAAGGGCTCGGTCAGCAGCAGGCGCCGTTCCAGCCCCTGCGGCAGGCGGTGCGTGTGCGCGAAGCCCAGGTCCAGCCGGTCGTGCAGCAGCTCGGCCACCTGCTCGCCGGTGTTCAGCTCCGCCAGGCTGATGCGCACGCCGGGGTGCCGCGCCTGGAAAGCCCGCAGCGCCTGCGGCAGCCCGCGGTAGAGCATCGCGCCGACGAAGCCGATGCGCAGCCGGCCGGCCGAGCCCGAGGCCACGTCGCGCGCCTCCAGCGCGATCTCCTCGGCCTGGCGCAGCAGGCGCCGCGCCGATTCGCGCAGCGCCAGCCCGGCGGCCGTGAGGCGCACCTCCTTGCTGTTGCGCTCGAACAGGCGCGCGCCCACGGTGTCCTCCAGCTGGCGGATCGCCACCGACAGCGGCGGCTGCGAGATCGCCAGCCGCTGCGCGGCGCGGCCGAAGTGCAGCTCGTCGGCCAGCACCGAGAAGTAGCGCAGGTGGCGCAGTTCCATCATTCGTGCAACCTATCGAAGAAGACCTAAACGATATTGGACACGGATCGATGCCGACCGAACAATGGCGCAAACACGGAGACACGCCATGACCGAATCGACCGCCGCCAGCGCGCACCCGATCCCCGACCGCCACGGCCAGAACCTGTACACGGTGGATGCCGAACTGCAGCGCCTGCTGGCGCTGTACCTGCCCGAGGACCTGCGCCGCCACATGGCGCCGCACCTCGAGCGCCTGGGCGGCCTGGCCGGCGGCCGGCTCGACGAGCTGGCCAGCACCGCCGACCACCACCCGCCCGTGCTGGAAAGCCGCACCCGCACCGGCCTGGACGTGCAGCGCATCGTCAAGCACCCGGCCTACGTCGAGATGGAGCGCCTCGCGCTGTCGGAGTTCGCGATGGGCGCGATCTCGCACCGCGACGAAACCTTCGGCTGGCAGGGCAGGATGCCGCCGGCCGTCAAGTACGCCCTGTTCTTCCTCTTCGTGCAGGCGGAGTTCGGCCTGTGCTGCCCGGTCTCGATGACCGACTCGCTCACCCGCACGCTCAAGAAGTTCGGCAGCGCCGAGCTGGTGGCACGCTGCCTGCCGCGCCTGACGACGCTGGACTTCGACGAACTGGCCCAGGGCGCGATGTTCATGACGGAGCAGGCCGCGGGCTCCGACATCGCCGCCACCACCACGCTGGCGCGAGAAGGTGCGAACGGCGAGTGGCTGCTGACCGGCGACAAGTGGTTCTGCTCCAACCCCGACGCCGACTTCGCCATGGTGCTGGCCCGCGTGGAGGACGGTGCGCCCGGCATGAAGGGCGTGTCGCTCTTCCTGCTGCCGCGCCGGCTGGAGGACGGCAGCCTCAACCGCTACCGCATCATCCGCCTCAAGGACAAGCTGGGCACGCGCTCGATGGCCAGCGGCGAGATCCGCCTCGAAGGCGCCGTGGCCTACCTCGTCGGCGAGCAGGGCCGCGGCTTCGTGCAGATGGCCGACATGGTGAACAACTCGCGCCTGTCCAACGGCGTGCGCGCCGCCGGCCTGATGCGCCGCGCGGTGGCCGAGGCCGAGTACATCGCCGCCGAGCGCCGCGCCTTCGGCAAGCGCCTGGCCGACATGCCGCTGATGCAGCGCCAGCTCGACAAGCTGCGCGTGCCGTCCGAGCAGGCGCGCACGATGGTGTTCCAGACCGCGCAGGCCCTGCAGCGCTCCGACGCCGGCGAGGACGGCGCCTACCCGCTGCTGCGCATCCTCACGCCGCTCATCAAGTTCCGCGCCTGCCGCGACGCACGCAAGGTGACGGGCGACGCGATGGAGGTGCGCGGCGGCTGCGGCTACATCGAGGAATGGAGCGACCCGCGCCTGGTGCGCGACGCGCACCTGGGCTCGATCTGGGAAGGCACCAGCAACATCGTGGCGCTGGACGTGGTCCGCGCCATCAAGCGCGAAAACTCGCTGCCGGTGCTGCGCGCGCACGCCGAGGCGCTGCTGGCCGAGCCGTGCATCGCGCCGGCCTTCGCCACCGCCCTGCGCCAAGCGATGGACCGTGCCTGCGCCCTGGCCCAGACCGCCGCGCAGGAAGGCGGCGAGGCGCTGGCCCGCCAGGCCGCCTCGGCGCTATACCACTGCACTAGCGCCATCGCGATGGCCTGGGAGGCCGCGCGCACCGGCTCGGCCCAGCGCATGCGCTGGGCGCAGCTGGCGCTGCTGCACCGCGTGCTGCCGCGCGACCCGCTCAGCCCCGACGTCGTGCCGGCCGCCTGGACCGCCAGCGGCACGCCGGCCGCGGCCGTCGCGGCCTGAGCACCGGCCCATCGATTTCCCCCGAAAGGCGCGCCGCTTCGGGCGGCGCGGCCCTTCTTCCATTGCCGAGAACCCAAGGAGACAACCCATGCGCCATCGCTTCTCGTCCTCCCGCCGCACCCTGGTGCTGGCCGCTGCGCTGCTGGGCGCGGCCAGCTTCGCCTCGGCCGCGCTGGCCGAAGGCGCCTTCCCGACCAAGCCGGTCATGCTGGTCGTGCCCTTCCCGCCCGGCGGCCCGACCGACGCGATGGCGCGCACCCTGGCCGCCGAGATGAAGGACCGCCTGGGCCAGCCCATGATCGTGGAGAACCGCGCCGGCGCCGGCGGCAACATCGGCGCCGAGTACGTGGCGCGCGCCGAGGCCGATGGCCATACGCTGCTGTTCGGCACCTCCGGCCCGCTGGCGATCAACTCCAGCCTGTACCGCAAGATCGGCTACGACCAGACGAAGAGCTTCGCGCCCGTCATCCAGATCGGCCACCTGCCCAACATCCTGGTGGTCAACCCGCAGCTGCCGGTCAAGGACGTGAAGGAGCTGGTCGACTATGCCAAGGCCAACCCGGGCAAGCTCAGCTACGCCTCGTCGGGCAATGGCGCCTCGTCGCACCTGGCGGGCGTGCTGTTCAACTCGGTGGCGGGCACCGACCTGCAGCACATTCCCTACAAGGGCACCGGCCCGGCGCTCAACGACCTGCTGGGCGGCCAGGTGAGCATGACCTTCACCGACATCCTCACCGCCCTGCCCTACGTCAAGGCCGGCAAGCTGCGCGCGCTGGGCGTGGCCACCGCGGCGCGCTCGCAGGCGCTGCCGCAGGTGCCCACCATCGCCGAGCAGGGCTACAAGGGCTACGACGTGAGCGTGTTCTTCGGCATCGTGGCGCCGGCCGGCACGCCGGCGGACCGCGTCGCCAAGCTGAACAAGGCCTTCGTCGAGGTGCTGGCCACGCCCAAGGTGAAGGAGCTCTTCGCCGCGCAGGGCCTGGAGCCGGCGCCCGACCACTCGCCCGCGCAGCTCGCGCGCTTCATCGCCTCGGAGACGGCGAAGTGGAAGGGCGTGGTGGCGCAGTCCGGCGCGCAGCTGGATTGAGCCGGGCGCATCCGGCGCGATGATCGGGCGATGAACGCCTCCACCCCCGCCCCCTCCGCCGCTGCCGCCGACACCCACCCCTTCGCGGGCGAGCCGCCCGGCGTGCTGTTCGGCCTGCCGATGCCGATGGCGCGCGCGATGGCGCTGCGCGGCGAGGCCATCGGCGGCGACCGGGCCCGCATCCGCATGCTGTACCAGCCCGAGCAGACCAACAGCCGCGGCGACGTGCACGGCGGCGCCATCGCCTCGCTGCTGGACTGCGGCCTGGCGGCCGCCGTGCGATCGCACGACCCGGCCGCCTTCGGCGTCGTCACCATCGACCTGACGCTGCACTTCATTTCGGCCGGCGGCGGCGACCTGATCGCCACCGCGCAGTGCGAGCGGCGCGGCCGCTCCATCAGCTTCGCGCGCGGCGAGGTGCACACCGAGGACGGCACGCTGGTGGCGATGGCCACCGGCACCTTCAAGCTCGTGGCGCGCGCCGCATCGACGACACCCAGCCCATGAACACCATCCCTCCCTCCCCTTCCGCCGGCGCGCTGGCCGGCATCCGCGTGCTCGACCTGTCGCGCATCCTCGGCGGCCCGTACTGCGGGCAGATCCTGGGCGACCACGGCGCCGACGTGCTCAAGGTCGAGCCGCCCGGCGGCGACGACACGCGCACCTGGGGCCCGCCCTTCCGCGACGGCGTGGCCTCGTACTACCACGGCCTGAACCGCAACAAGCGCATCCAGCACCTGGACCTGACGCTGCCGGCGGACCGCGAGACGCTGCTCGCCCTGGCGGCCGAGGCCGACGTGCTGATCGAGAACTTCAAGACCGGCACCATGGAGCGCTGGGGCATCGGCTACGAGGTGCTGTCGCAGCGCTTTCCGCGGCTGGTGTGGTGCCGCGTCTCGGGCTTCGGCAGCGACGGCCCGCTGGGCGCCCTGCCCGGCTACGACGCCGCCGTGCAGGCCATGACAGGCATCATGAGCATCAACGGCGAGGCCGACGGCGGCCCGCTGCGCGTGGGCCTGCCGGTGGTGGACATGGTGACGGGCCTCAACGCCGTGATCGGCGTGCTGCTGGCGCTGCAGGAGCGCCAGAAGAGCGGCCGCGGCCAGTTCGTCGAGGCGGCGCTGTACGACAGCGGCCTGTCGCTGCTGCACCCGCACGCGGCCAACTGGTTCATGGACGGGTGCAACCCGAAGCGGACGGGCAACGCGCACCCCAACATCTACCCCTACGACGCGCTGCGCACCGGCACCGACCCGGTCTTCGTCGCCGTGGGCAACGACCGCCAGTTCGCCGCTTTCTGCCGCGTGATCGGCCTGCCCGAGCTGGCGCAGGACCCGAACTACGCCACCGCCGGCGGCCGCTCGGTGCACCGCGACGGCCTCAAGCAGACGCTGGAGGCGCAACTGGCCGCCTTCGACGGCCGCACGCTGGTCGACGACCTGATGGCCGCCGGCGTGCCGGCCGCGCCGGTGCTGCCGGTGGACGCCGCGCTGCAGCACCCGCACACGCTGCACCGCGGCATGGTGGTGGAGATGGAAGGCGGCTACCGCGGGCTCGGCGCGCCGGTGAAGCTCAGCCGCACGCCGGCCACCTACCGGCATGCACCGCTGACGCCGGGCGAACGCTTCGAGCCCCTGCCCTGATTCGAAAAGATGGCCCACCCCATCCGTTCACGCTGAGCTTGGCCTGTCCTGAGCTTGTCGAAGGATCGAAGCGCCGCGCGAGGCTTCGACAAGCTCAGCCCGAACGGTGGGCGTCGATCGAAGGTCCCTCCGTCCGGACCGCCGTCGCCGACGCGACGGCATGCGGGGCGATGCGGTGGCAGGCGTCATGCGCCGGCGCTAAGGTGCCTCCATCCCCCTTCGCGGAGCCCACCATGAGCACCCTCGAGTTCCTCGTCCGCAAGTCCGACCTGGCCGACACCCGCGTGCGCGAACGCGACGACGCGCCGCTGGCGCCCGGCCAGGCGCGCGTCGGCATCGACGCCTTCGCGCTCACGGCCAACAACGTGACCTACGCCGCCTTCGGCGAGTCGATGAGCTACTGGCAGTTCTTCCCTTCGGACGAGCCCGAGTGGGGCAGCGTGCCGGTGTGGGGCTTCGGCCAGGTGCTGCAGTCCACGCACCCGGGCGTGGCGGTGGGCGAGCGGCTGTACGGCTTCTTCCCGATGGCCTCGCAGGTGGTGCTCACGCCCGGCAAGCTGGCGCCGGAGCGCATCGCCGACGCCTCGCCCCACCGCGCCGAGCTGCCCGCCGTCTACAACCAGTACTTCCGCTGCGCCGCCGATCCGCTCTATACGGCCGACAGCGAAGACGTGCAGGCGCTGCTGCGGCCGCTGTTCATCACCTCCTGGCTGATCGACGACTTCCTCGGCGACAACGATTTCTTCGGCGGCAAAGCCGTCGCCGTGCTGTCCAGCGCGTCGAGCAAGACGGCCTATGGCACCGCCTTCGCGCTGGCGCAGCGCGGCGACGTGGCGGTGGTCGGCCTGACTTCCGAGGCGAACCGCGCCTTTTGCGAAAGCCTGGGCTGCTACACGCGCGTGCTCGGCTACAACGAACTGGACCGGCTCGATGCGCAGGCGCCCAGCGTGTACATCGACTTCGCCGGCAACGGCGAGCTGCGCCGCGCGCTGCACGAGCGGCTGGGCGGCCTTCGCTACAGCATGGTGATCGGCAACACCCACGTCGACCAGCGCGCGCCGCAGGGCGAGGCGAAGTCGCTGCCCGGCCCGCGGCCCACCTTCTTCTTCGCGCCGGCGCAGATCAAGAAGCGCACGGGCGAATGGGGCGCCGAGGCCTTCGGCCAACGGCTGGCGCAGGCCTGGCGCGATTTCACCGCGCGGGCGACCGACGAGGCCGCGCCCTGGCTGCGCGTGGCGCATCACCGCGGCCCCGAGGCCATCCGCGCCGTCTGGCTCGACGCGCTGCAGGGCCGCGGCGACCCGCGCACCGGCCACATCGTTTCGCTGAAGGCCGACGCCGCCTGACGGCCCCCCGGCGCACCGACAATGCGCCGATGCCCGACGACGCCTCCGCATCGCCCCACCCCTACGCCTCGCTCACGCCCGACACGGTGCTGGACGCGCTGGCCACGCTCGGCCTGCACGGCGACGGCCGACTGGTGGCCCTGAGTTCCTACGAGAACCGCGTCTACCAAGTGGGCCTGGAAGACCGCCGCAACGTGGTCGTCAAGTTCTACCGCCCCGGCCGCTGGAGCGACGCGCAGATCCAGGAAGAACACGACTTCGCCGCCGAACTCGCCGCGGCCGAGGTGCCGGTGGTCGCGCCGCTCGTGCTGGAAGGCGGCACGGTGCACCACCACGCCGGCTTCGCCTTCAGCGTCAGCCCCTCGCGCGGCGGGCGCGCGCCGGAGCTGCACGACTTCGAGGTGCTGGAATGGGTGGGCCGCTTCCTGGCGCGCATGCACGCCGTGGGCGCCGCGCGGCCCTTCGTGAGCCGGCCGGCGCTGGACCTGGCGAGCTTCGGCACCGAGCCGCGCGAGTGGCTGCTGGCGCACGAACGGATCCCGCTCGACGTGCAGACCGCCTGGACGCGCGCCTGCGACCAGGCCCTGGCCATGATCGCCGACACCCCGCTGGCCGACCTGCCGGCCTCGGGCCTGGCGACGCTGCGCCTGCATGGCGACTGCCACCCCGGCAACATCCTGTGGACGCCCACCGAGCGCGAGGGCGGCGGCCCGCACTTTGTGGACCTGGACGACGCGCGCACCGGCTTCGCCGTGCAGGACCTGTGGATGCTGCTGGACGGCGAGCGGCCCGACCGCACCGCGCAGCTGTCGGGCCTGCTCGACGGCTACGAGCAGTTCCGCGAATTCGACCGGCGCGAGCTGGCGCTGATCGAGCCGCTGCGAACGCTGCGCCTGCTGCACTACTCGGCCTGGCTGGCGCGGCGCTGGGAAGACCCGATCTTCCCGATCACCTTCCCCTGGTTCGGCAGCAGCGACTACTGGAAAGGCCAGATCCAGATGCTGCAGGACCAGTGCGAGGCGATGGCGGAGCCGCCGCTGGTGGTGTGAGGCGACTCCGGCGCGGCTGCCGGACCGGACCGTTGGATGGACGGACGTGATCGCGCGTTGAGTGCGAAGGACTTGCCGATGCGTTGCGCCCGCGCGGCGTGGCCGGGAGAGCGGGGCGCATCCCAAGAGCGGTCGAACACCCCGGGCGCAGGCCGCTGCCCCGGTGAGGGCGGTGCGGCGCGCCTGTGGAGCGCCGAGAAGCGCAGGGCGGCCGGGCTGCATGCCTGCCGCAGGACAGGCATGCTTCGTGAACTGACTCGGCGCAGCTGTTTGAGCGCAGCGCGCCGAAGGAGCGCGTAGCGAGTTCTGCGCCGGCCCGGCCGACCGAGCATCGCAGGGGAGTCGGCGCGCAGCGCCGACCGCTCCACCGAAGCGCCGCACCGCCCTCACCGGGGCAGGGGCCGGACCACGACACAACAAGAGCGCCGTGCAAAGAAGGCCGGCTCGCAGCGGCGCGCACCACCAGAACCGCCCTTCGGCACCGCCCTGGTGCCTCCCATCGGGTTGTCCCGGCAAAACCGCGGCGTTTCCGCCCGCACGCCATGCCGCCCACGTGGCACGGAACCTGCGAGGGAAAACCCGATTGTCGATTGTCTGACAATCAAACAAACTGTGACCCCATCCGGATTCAAGGCCTCCCATGACCCATCCCATCATTCGCATCAGCGGCCTGCACAAGTGGTTCGGCGATCACCATGTCCTGAAGGGGATCGACTTCGACGTCCAGCCCGGCGACCGCGTCGCCATCCTGGGCTCCAGCGGATCGGGCAAGAGCACCTTCCTGCGCTGCCTGAACTTCATGGAGATGCCGACCGCGGGCCGCATCGAACTCAAGGGCCGGCCCATTGGCAAGCCCTCGGGCAAGGGTCCGGAGGGCGAAGGCACGGCCTACGCGCAGGCCGAGCTCTCCGCGGTCCGTAGGGAGGTCGGCATGGTCTTCCAGCAGTTCAACCTCTTCCCGCACATGACGGTGCTGGGCAACGTCATGGAGGGGCTGGTGACCGTGCTGGGCGTCCCCCCGGCCCAGGCGCGCGAGCGGTCCATGGCCCAGCTCGAGAAGGTCGGCATGGCGCACAAGGCCGACGCCTGGCCGGCCCGGCTGTCGGGCGGGCAGCAGCAGCGCGTGGCCATCGCCCGCGCCCTGGCGATGGAGCCGCAGGTGCTGCTGTTCGACGAGCCCACCTCGTCCCTCGACCCGGAACTGGTCGGCGAGGTGCTGAACGTGATCCGGGACCTCGCGCAGGAGGGCCGCACGATGCTGCTGGTCACCCACGAGCTGGGCTTCGCCTACCACTACGCCAACAAGGTCCTCTTCCTGGCCGACGGCCAGTTCTACGAGACCGGCACCCCCGACGAGGTGCTCAAGCACCCGAAGAAGGAGCGCACCCAGCGCTTTCTCGAACGGTTCACGGCCTTCAGCTTCTGAGCTGAGCCGTCCCCTCCGCATTTCCTCCAAGGCAAGCCATGCAACTCTCTCCCCAAGCATCCACGACCAGCTCCCAGGCCTACCGGGCCGACGACCGCAACGCACAGGTCCTGGTCCACGTCAACGGCGAATTCGTCCCCCGCGCCGAGGCCCGCGTGTCGGTGTTCGACGCCGGCTACGTCTGCGGCGACGGCGTCTGGGAGGGCGTGCGCCTGGTGAACGGCCACGTCATCTCCTTCGATGCGCACGTCGACCGCCTGTTCGAGGGCGCCAACGCCATCGCCATGGACATCGGCCTGACGAAGCAGGAGGTCAAGGACGTGATCACGAAGACCTTCGAGGTCAACGGCATGCACGATGGCGCCCACGCGCGCCTGATGGTGACCCGCGGCGTGAAGAAGACGCCCAACCAGGATCCGCGCTTCATCCTGGGCAAGGCGACGATCGTGTGCGTGGCCGAGCACAAGGTGGTGGACGCCGAGGCCAAGCAGCGCGGCCTGTCGCTCTACACCTCCACCATCCGGTGCAGCACGCCCGACGTCTTCGACCTGCGGCTGAACTCGCACAGCCGCCTGAACTTCATCCAGGCGCTGATCCAGGCCATCAACGCCGGCGCCGACGAGGCGCTGATGCTCGACACGCTCGGCTTCGTCTCGAGCTGCAACTCCACCAACTTCTTCGTCGTCCGCAACGGCGCGCTGTGGACGTCCTCGGGGCGCCACTGCTTCAACGGCATCACCCGCGCGACGGTCCTGCGGCTGGCGCGCGAGGCCGGCATCGCCGTCCACGAGGGCGACTTCACGCTGGCCGAGACCTACGCGGCCGACGAGGCCTTCGTCACCGGCACGCTGGGCGGCATCACGCCGGTCTCCATGATCGACGGGCGCCGGCTGCCCACCCGCGGCATGGGTGCGCTGACGCAGCGCCTCGCGGACCTCTACCAGCAGTACATCACGGCGCCGCCGCAGAAGGCGGCCGCCTGACGCCCTCCCCCTTTCCCTCCACCCGTCCTTCCCAGGAGCTACGAATGAACGTCCTGTCCCGCTTCGCGGCCCTTCGCCGCGCCCTTTTCACCGGCCTGGCCTGCCTGGGCCTGCTGGCCGGCACCTCCGCCGCCCAGGCGCAGACCCTGCAGAAGGTCAAGCAGAGCGGCGAGCTGCGCATCGGCGTGGCCGCCGGCGACCCCTGGTACTACCGCGACCCCGTCTCCGGCCAGTGGACCGGCGTCGGCGTGCTCGTCGGCGAGCAGATCGCCAAGCACCTGGGCGTGAAGATGGTCCCGGTCGAGACGACCTGGGGCAACAGCGTCGCCGCCCTGCAGTCCGGCCAGATCGACCTCATGTCCGTCCTGGACGCGACCGAGGAGCGCAAGCGGGCCATCGACTTCCCGGCCACGCCCCTGCTCTGGTACGCGCAGGGCATCCTGGCCAAGGACGGCCTCGTCGCCCGGAACTGGGACGATCTGAACAAGCCGAACGTGCGGGTCGGCGTGGCGCTGGGCACGGCCACCGACCGCGACCTCACCAAGCGCCTGCCGAACGCGAAGATCGAGCGCTTCACCAACACCGACGAGACCGTGGCGGCGTTCAACGCGGGCCGCGTCGACGCGATCGGCTTCTACCACTCGGTGCTGGTGATCGCCTACTCGAAGATCAAGAAGGGCAGCGTGCAGATCCCGCAGCCCGTGGTCGCCATTCCCACCAGCGCCGGCGTCCGCCGCGAGCAGGACACGGCCTTCCGCGACATGCTCGACGAGCAGTTCAAGAAGATGTACGCCTCGGGCCAGACGCAGGCGCTGTACGCGCAGTACCTCAAGACCAAGGGGCTCGACCCCGACAAGCTGCCCGGCGTGACCAGGGAATCCCTGGAGAAGTGACCGGACGCATCCGGAGGCGGCTGCCATGAACTACGACTGGGATTTCGGCGCGGTCTGGAACTACCGCCAGATGCTGCTCGAAGGCGCGCTGGGCACCCTGAAGATCGCCGCCGTGGCCATCCTGATGGGCGTGGCGATCGGCGCGGCGCTGGCCACGATGCGGCTGTCGAAGCTGCGCTGGCTGGCGTATCCCGCGCTGTGGTTCACCGAGTTCTACCGGAACACGCCGCCGCTGGTGCACTTCTTCTGGGCGTTCTATGCGCTGCCGGTGGTCCTCGGCGTGAGCCTGGACCCCTACGCGGCGGCCATCATCGCGCTGTCCACGCAGTCCGGCGCCTTCTATGCGGAGGTGTTCCGCGGCGGCGTGGTCTCGGTGGAGCGAGGCCAGTGGGAAGGCGCCCGCGCGCTGGGCATGACGCCGGCCCGGGTGCTGCGGCGCGTCGTGCTGCCCCAGGCGCTGCAGCGCATGCTGCCGCCCTTCATGGAGCGCTCCTTCGAGCTGATCAAGACCACCGCGCTGGCCTCGACGCTGGCGTATTCCGACCTGCTCTACCAGGCCATGCAGGTCAACTCCATCACCTTCCGCCCGCTGGAGGTCTACACCTTCGTCGCGGCCATCTTCTTCGTCACCCTGCTGGCGCTGAGCCTGCTTGCCCACCTGGTGGAAGCACGCGTCTCCCGCGCCGGCCATTCAACCGCCCGGTGAGCCGCATGGAATTCTCTTGGGACTTCACGCCGGTGCTGCAGAACTACCCCGTCCTGCTCAAGGGCGTGGGCATGACGGCGCTGCTCTGGGCCATCGCCTTCCCGGTGTCGATGCTCGTGGGCTTCTTCATCTCGCTGGCAACGGGCTCGCACCACCGGCTCGCCGTCGGCGTCGGCCGCTCCTACGTGGAACTCTTCCGGAACACGCCGGTGATGATCCAGCTGATCTGGTTCTTCTATGCCTTCCCGATCCTCACCGGCCAGCAGCTGACGCCGGTGGTGGCCGCCCTGTGCGGGCTGATCCTGAACGCGTCGGCCTACTGCTCGGAGATCTTCCGCGGCGGCATGGCCTCGGTGCCGGCCGGCCAGTGGGAAGGGGCCCGGGCGCTGGGCATGAGCCGCCCGCAGCTGATGCGGCGCATCATCCTGCCGCAGGTGCTGGCGCGGATGCTGCCCGCCTTCACCAACCGCGGCATCGAGCTGGCCAAGAACACCTCCATCGCGTCGGTCATCGCCGTGCAGGAGCTGATGTACCAGGGCCGGGCGCTGTCGGCCGCGTTTTACCGGCCGCTGGAGATCCTGACGGCCGTCGGCCTCATCTACTTCCTGCTCATCTATCCGGGCTCCTACCTGGCCCTGCGGCTGGAAAAGCGGTTCGCACAGCGGGCCTGAGGCCCGTGCCCGAAGGCATCTGAAGGACAATCCGCGCACCACCATGAGCAGCATCCCGAAATTCGCTCCCGTCCCGGTGCTCACGCGGCGCGACCAGGTCGCGGAGACGCTGCGCCGCGCCATCCTGTCGGGCCGGATCGCGCCGGGGACGCAGCTGATCGAGAGCCGGCTGGCCACCGACCTGGCGGTCAGCCGCGGCCTGCTGCGCGAGGCGATCCGCGAGCTGATCGAGAGCGGCCTGGCCGTCAACCGCCCCTACGCGGGCACCTTCGTCACCGAGGTCAACGCCGGCGTCCTGCGCGACGTCTACGAGATGCGCCGCGTGATGGAGAGCCAGGCCTACGTCCGCATCTGGCCGCGGCGCGACCAAGCCTTCAGGGACGAGCTGCGCCGCCGCTTCGGCCAGATGATCGAGGCGGTCGAGAGCGACGACCTCTCCGAGGAGATCCGCGCCGAGGCGCATTTCCACGGCCTCGTCTACGAGCGCTGCGGCAACCACCTGATGCCGGCCTTCTGGCAGCAGATGACCCAGAAGATCCAGCTGGGCTTCGCGATCTGCCAGATCGCGCACGCGCCGAAGGTGGACTTCAAGGAGAACCACCAGAAGTTCCTCGAATGCGCCCTGGGCGAGAGCCTGGACGACATGCTGGCGGAACTGAACGTGCACCTCGACCGGGGGCTGGCGACGATCCAGTTCGAGACCGAGGCCATCGTCGCACCGGCTGCGACGGCCTTGGTCGCGACGGACACGGTGGTTCCGCTCGGCCGTCGCTGAGCCTCGGACGCATTTCCACCGAGCGCTCTCACAACGGCAGCGCATCCGCCAGCCTGGCCACGCCGGCCGCCGCCCGCCGGCGCACGTCGTCGAAGCCCTGCATGCGCCGAAGCTCGCCGTCCTCGAACACCGTCTCCAGCGCCTCATCCGCCGGCGTGCCCTCGGCTCCATCGACCCGCACCGTGCGCCAGCCGGCGGCCTGGCTGCCGGCCAGCGTGAGACAGCCCTTCTTCGAGGCCTTGGAGGCATCGCCCACCGGCTGCTTGAAGACCTCGCGCCAGGCGCCGTCCACCTGCATGGCGGAGCACTTCATCGCCCACTGCAGGGTGTCCCGGTTGCACTGCTGCAACAGGCCGCCGCCCATGCCGAAGGCGACGTTCTCGGCCGCGAAGCCGTGGTGGTGCAGGTTGGCCAGCACCGTGCGCAGCGAACGCAGGTCGATGCCGTCGCCCTGGATGATGCGCACCGTCTTCAGCACGCGGTAGCCCTTGCGGTTGGTGGTGGTGCCGAAGCGCGCGGCCAGGATGTTCGCTACCTTCAGCACCGTCTCGGCCGGGTCGCCGGAGTCGGGACGCACCACCAGCGTGGCGCCGCTGCGCTCGACCACCTCCTTCAGCTCGCCGCCCCACAGGCGGTCGCAGGCGTTGAAGATGTCGTAGCTGTCGCTCACCACCGCGAACACCGCGCCGGGCTTGCCGAACTGCGCGACCATGTTGCGGTACGCGTCGGCCTCGTGGACGCGGCCCCAGCCGGTGATGGTGCTGTGCTCGGCGGCGGGGATCGAGAAGCCCGCCATCTCGCAGCCGTACCAGCGGCGGCCGGCCACCAGCGCCATCACCGTGTCGGTGCCCTGGAAGTTGACCAGGTGCGCCAGCCCGCCCAGCGCCGCGGACTCGTTGCTCGACACGCCGCGCGCGCCGAAGTCGTGCAGCTTGAAGCCGATCTGGCCCTCGGGGTCGTCGCTGTTGGCCTCCAAGTAGCGCAGCAGGATCGCCTTGGCCGCGGCCGAGATGGTGGCCACCGTGGTGGGGTACCAGATGGCGCGCAGCAGCTCGGTCTCGACGTAGCTGGTGAGCCAGAAGCAGTCCGGGTCGGTGTTCTCCACCGTCGCCAGCACGTTGTGCACTGGCACCACGCTGCCCTCGGGCACGGCGCGGATGCGCAGCGGCAGCCGGCCGCCGTGCCGCTCGACCAGGCGCAGCCAGCCTTCTCGGTTGAAGGGTTCGCCGTGCAGGGCGAAGACGGCGGCGGCCTCGTCCACGTCGTCGCGCGTGACGGGCGCCGACAGGTACTCGCGCAGCCAGGCCTGCAGCCCGAAGAAGACGGCGTGCGTGAAGGCGCCGCCGCGCGACTCGACATAGCTGAACACCCGCTGCGTGCCGGGCGGGTACTGCAGCCAGTGGCTGGCCTTGTACGAGTCGGTGCGCAGCAGCAGGTTGCGGCCGAGGGGAGAAGAAAGAGAAGCGAGGTTCGAGGTCATGTGAAAGCTCCTTTCACGATGGGCGCCGTCCACCGGCGCCCGTTGCCATGGACTGGGCAGCTCCTCAGTTCTTGCCCAGTCCTCCCAGGAAGTGGTTGGCGATGAAGTAGTGGTCCTCGTACATGCGCTCGCGCATGTCCAGGAACTCGGCCAGCGGCACCCAGCGCGCCTGCGCCGCGTCGTCGGCGGCGCGCACCTCCGTCAGGCCCGTCCACTGGTTGTGCGCCAGCTCGAAGAAGAAGGCATGCGTGATGGTGCGGCCGCGCTGCGAACGCTGCGGCGCGTCGAAGACCTCGCGGCCCTTCACGCTGCCGTGCAGCACCGGCACCGGCACCTTCAGGCGCGTCTCCTCCTTCAACTCGCGGATGGCGGCGTCGAGCAGTCGCTCGTTCTGCCCGACGAAGCCGCCCGGCAGCGCGCAGGCGCCCCGGCCCGGCTGGAACTTGCGCTGCACCAGCAGGATGTGGCCGGCCTCGACCACCACCGCGTCGACGGTGGTGAAGATGGGCGGGAACTCGCTGCCGGCATAGCGGTACTTGTCGCGGTAGTCGTCGAGGAAGGCGCGCTCTTCCACCAGCGCGGCGTAGTCGGCCGAGGCGGCGAACTGCGCGAGGAAGCTCGCCGTGCCCTCGGGCAGGGCGTCGGGCGGGATCCGGCCGCGCCGCTCGGGGTCGAAGTAGAGCTGCCGCACCTCGGTCGCATGGATGCTCTGCACGGCCTCGTTGGGCACGAACTCCCAGCGGGGGAACAGGCGCAGGTAGTAGCTGCTCGCGTCCTTCAGGTGCCCCACCAGCGCCACGCGGGCGTGCGCCGGGTCGGCGCCGTCCTGCGCGATGAGGCGGTCCACCGCCTGCTGGAGGGAGGCGATCCAGAGCTGGTCGTTGTAGGGCGAATCGCCCACGCCGACCACGCTCACGCGCATCTGCTCGGCCTGGCCCTGCAGGCAGGCGCGCACCATGCGCTCGCGCTCGTCGAAGGTGAAGGGGTTCTTCACGCTGCGCGGCTGCCGGTCGGAGCCGACCACGACGATGACGCGCCTGGCCGTGCGCAGGGCTTGCTCGATCAGGCGCTGGTGGCCGTGGTGCAGAGGCTGGAAGCGGCCGATCACGACCGCATAGGAGAACTGGCGCGCCGGCGAGGCGCCCGTGGCGTTGGCGTTCATCTGGGAATCCCCCAAGAAAAGCACCCTCCGTGGATGCCGTGCCGCCAAGATATCAGCCTTTCCGGGCAAAGTCCAATTTAGTTGCTCTATGCAACTATTAACGCCGACCACCGTCTTGACGGTTTTTTGATGCGGCTGCCCCCACTCTCTACCCCGTTTTGACGCCCCCCTTCCGAGACTGCCTGCCATCCGTTTGACGTTGGCAGGAGTGATGAATGGACTTTGTCTGGATAGCCGCGCTGGCCCTGCTCTGGGTGGCCGTGGCGGAACTGGCCGCGGGGCTGTGGCGGCTCGACCGGCCGCGGGGAGAACGGCCGTGATCCCGCTGGAAGCCCTCTACGGCTTTGGCGGGCTGCTCGCCGTGCTGCTGCTGGCCTACCTGGTCTTCGCGCTGGTCTGCGCCGAGGAGTTCTAGCCGTGAACGCACACGCCTGGGGCCTGCTGGCCCTGTTCCTCGTGCTGCTGGGCCTGCTGGCCTGGCCGCTGGGCCGCGGCCTCGCGGTGCTGGTCGAGGGCCGCCTGCCGCGCTGGATGCAGCGCGTGGAGGCGCCGCTGTACCGCCTGGCCGGCGTGCGGCCGGACGCCGCGATGGACTGGCGCGGCTATGCGCTGGCGCTGCTCGTCTTCAACGCGCTCGGCACGCTGGTGGTCTACGGGCTGCAGCGCCTGCAGGGCGCGCTGCCGCTCAATCCGGCCGGCCTGGGTGCCGTCTCGCCGGACTCTGCCTTCAACACGGCCGTGAGCTTCGTGACCAACACCAACTGGCAGGGCTACGGCGGCGAGAGCACCATGAGCCATCTCACCCAGATGCTGGGGCTGGCGGTGCAGAACTTCCTGTCCGCCGCCACCGGCATCGCGGTGGCCTTCGCGCTGGTCCGCGGCTTCGCGGCGCGCGGCGAGGGCCGCCAGGGCGAGGGGCGCTTCGGCGCCGTCGGCAACGCCTGGGCCGACCTCACGCGCGTCACGCTGTGGGTGCTGGTGCCGATCTCCTTCCTGATCGCGGTGTTCTTCGTTTCGCAGGGCGTGATCCAGAACTTCGACGGCCCCCGCGAAGTGGCGACGCTGGAAGCCGGCCGGCAGACCCTCGCCCTGGGCCCGGTCGCCTCGCAGGAGGCCATCAAGATGCTGGGCACCAACGGCGGCGGCTTCTTCAACGCCAATTCCGCGCACCCCTACGAGAACCCGACGGCACTGACGAACCTGGCGCAGATGCTGGCGATCTTCCTCATCCCGGCCGCGCTGTGCTTCGCCTTCGGCCGGGCCGTGGGCGACATCCGCCAGGGCTGGGCCCTGCTGGCGGCGATGACGCTGCTCTTCGTCGCCGCGGTGGCCGTCGCCACCTGGGCGGAAGCCGCCGGCAACCCCCTGCTGACGGCGCTGGGCGTCGACCCGTCGATGGGCAATATGGAAGGCAAGGAGCTGCGCTTCGGCATCGACGCCTCCGCGCTGTTCGCCGTCGTCACCACCGCGGCCTCCTGCGGCGCCGTGATCGCCATGCACGACTCCCTCACGCCGATCGGCGGGCTGGTGCCGCTGGTGCTGATGCAGCTGGGCGAGGTGGTGTTCGGCGGCGTCGGCTCGGGCCTGTACGGCATGCTGGTGTTCGCGGTGCTGGCGGTGTTCATCGCCGGGCTGATGATCGGCCGCACGCCCGAATACCTGGGCAAGAAGATCGAGGTGTACGAGATGAAGCTGACCTCGATCGCGATCCTCGTCACGCCGCTGCTGGTGCTGCTGGGCACCGCCGTGGCGGTGGGCGCCGGCGCCGGCCGGGCCGGCATCGCCAACCCGGGCGCGCACGGCTTCTCCGAGATCCTGTACGCCTTCAGCTCGGCGGCCAACAACAACGGCAGCGCCTTCGCGGGCCTGTCGGCCAACACGCCCTTCTACAACGCCTGGCTGGCGGTGGCGATGTGGCTGGGCCGCTTCGGCGTGATCGTGCCGGTGCTGGCGATGGCCGGCGCGCTGGCCGGCAAGCAGCGCGTGCCGGTGACGACCGGCACGCTGCCCACGCACGGGCCGCTGTTCGTCGTGCTGCTGGTCGGCACGGTGCTGCTGGTGGGCCTGCTGAACTACGTGCCGGCGCTGGCCCTGGGCCCGGTGGTCGAGCACCTGATGCTCTGGAAGTGAGGCCGCCATGACCTCGATGAAGCAATCCCTGTCCCTCCTCGACCCCGCGCTGCTGCGGCCGGCGCTGGCCGGCGCCTTCGCCAAGCTCAGCCCGCGCGTGCAGTGGCGCAACCCGGTGATGTTGGTCGTCTACATCGGCAGCATCCTCACCACGCTGCTGTGGGTGCACACGCTGAGCTTCCCCGGCGGCACGGGCATGCCGCCCGGCTTCGTGCTGGCGGTGGCGGTGTGGCTGTGGTTCACTGTGCTGTTCGCCAACTTCGCCGAGGCGCTGGCCGAGGGGCGCAGCAAGGCGCAGGCGGCCTCGCTGCGCGGGCTGCGCCGGGACACCTGGGCTAAGAAGCTCAAGGGCGAGCATCGCAGCGACGGCTTCCTGCCCGTGCAAGCGCCGGACCTGCGCAAGGGCGACGTGGTGCTGGTGGAGGCCGGCGACCTGGTGCCGCTGGACGGCGAGGTGATCGAGGGCGTGGCCTCGGTGGACGAGAGCGCCATCACCGGCGAATCGGCGCCGGTGGTGCGCGAATCGGGCGGCGACTTCTCGGCCGTGACGGGCGGCACGCGGGTGCTGTCGGACTGGCTGGTGGTGCGCATCGGCGTGAACCCCGGCGAGTCCTTCCTCGACCGCATGATCGGCATGGTGGAGGCCGCGCGGCGCAGCCGCACGCCCAACGAGATCGCGCTGACCATCCTGCTGGTGGCGCTGACCATCGTGTTCCTGGTCGTCACGGCGACGCTGCTGCCCTACTCGATCTTCAGCGTGCAGGCCACCGGCGCGGGCACGGTGGTGTCGCTCACGGCGCTGGTGGCGCTGCTGGTGTGCCTGATCCCCACCACCATCGGCGGCCTGCTGTCGGCGGTGGGCGTGGCGGGCATGAGCCGCATGATGCAGGCCAACGTGATCGCCACCTCCGGCCGCGCGGTGGAGGCGGCCGGCGACGTGGACGTGCTGCTGCTGGACAAGACCGGCACCATCACCCACGGCAACCGGCAGGCGGCCGCCTTCCTGCCGGCGCCGGGCGTGGGCAAGGCGCGGCTGGCCCAGGCGGCGCAGCTCGCCTCGCTGGCCGACGAGACGCCCGAGGGCCGCAGCATCGTCGAGCTGGCGCGGCGCGAGGGCATCGAGCCGAAGCCGGTGGAGGGCGCTGCCTTCGTTCCCTTCACGGCGCAGACGCGCATGAGCGGGGCCGACCTGCCCGCCGCCGCGCTGGACCTCTCCGGCGAACCCGTACCGTTGCGAAAAGGCGCGGTGGAAGCGCTGCGCCGCCACGTCGAGTCGCTCGGCGGCCGCCTGCCGCCCGAGGTGGCGCACACGGCCGACGAGGTGGCGCGCCGCGGCAGCACGCCGCTGGCGGTGGCCGAGGGCGCGCACGTGCTCGGCGTGGTGGAGCTGAAGGACATCGTCAAGACCGGCATCCGCGAGCGCTTCGCCGCGCTGCGGCGCATGGGCATCCGCACGGTGATGATCACCGGCGACAACCGGCTCACGGCCGCGGCCATCGCCGCCGAGGCCGGCGTGGACGACTTCCTCGCCGAGGCCACGCCCGAGGACAAGCTCAGGCTGATCCGCCAGCACCAGGCCGAGGGCCGGCTGGTCGCGATGACCGGCGACGGCACCAACGACGCGCCGGCGCTGGCCCAGGCCGACGTGGCGGTGGCCATGGGCAGCGGCACGCAGGCCGCCAAGGAGGCCGGCAACATGGTCGACCTCGACTCCAACCCCACCAAGCTGCTGGAGGTGGTGGAGACCGGCAAGGCGCTCCTGATGACGCGCGGCTCGCTCACCACCTTCTCCATCGCCAACGACGTGGCGAAGTACTTCGCCATCATCCCGGCGATCTTCGTGGGCACCTACCCGCAGCTTGCGCAGCTCAACGTGATGCGGCTCGCCAGCCCGTCCTCTGCCATCCTGAGCGCGGTGATCTTCAACGCGCTGGTCATCGTCTTCCTGATCCCGCTGGCGCTCAAGGGCGTGCGCTACCGGCCGGTGGGCGCCGCCGCGCTGCTGCGCCGCAACCTCGCCCTGTACGGCCTCGGCGGGCTGGTCGTGCCCTTCGTCGGCATCAAGCTCATCGACCTCCTGCTGGCCGCCCTCGGCCTCGCGTGAAGGAGCCATTCCTCGTGAAGAACAACATCCTTTCCCTCCTGCGCCCGGCGATCGCCCTGTTCGTGCTGCTGAGCCTGGTCACCGGCGTCGCCTACCCGCTGGCCGTGACCGGCGTGGCGCGCCTCGCCTTCCCCGAGGCGGCGGCCGGCAGCCTGGTGATGCGGGACGGCCGGGCCGTCGGCTCCGCGCTCATCGGCCAGCACTTCGGCGACCCGCGGCACTTCTGGGGCCGCCCCTCGGCGACCGCGCCCCTGCCCTACAACGCGGCCGCCTCGTCGGGCTCGAACCTGGGGCCGCTGAACCCCGCGCTGGCGGCGGCGGTCCAGGCGCGCATCGAGGCGCTGCGCGCCGCCGACCCCGGCAGCGGCACGCCGGTGCCGGCCGACCTGGTCACCGCCTCGGCCAGCGGGCTGGACCCGCACATCAGCCCGGCCGCGGCGCGCTACCAGCTGCCCCGCATCGCCCGCCTGCGCGGCTTGCCGGCGGCGCAGCTGGAGCAACTGGTGGCGCAGCACACCGAGCCGCCGCTGCTGTTCGGCCTGATCGGCGAGCCGCGCGTGAACGTGCTGGCGCTCAACCTCGCGCTGGACGCGCTGGCGCAGCGCTGAGCCCCGGAGCACGCCCCGTGGCCGACGACCTGCTCCACCTGCTGCTCGCGCTGGCCGCGTTCGCGGTGCCCCTGCTGTTCGCCTGGATCGCCGTGAACCGGGGCGCGCTGCGCCACCGCTGGAAGCGGCAGCGGCGCGCACGACGCTGAGCTAAGCTGCCCAGCCCATGGCCGACGCCGCCCGCCCCGACCCGGACGCCCTGCTGGCGCAGTTGCAGGCGGAAGCGGCTCCGCGCGGTCGGCTGCGCATCTACTTCGGCGCCAACGCCGGGGTCGGCAAGACCTGGGCCATGCTCAGCGCAGCCCGGCGCGAGCGCGAGGCCGGCCGCGACGTGCTGCTCGGCGTGGTCGAGACGCACGGCCGCGCCGAGACCGCCGCGCTGCTGGAAGGCCTGCCGGCGCTGCCGCTGCGCGACCTGCCCTACCGCGGCCGCGTGCTGCAGGAGTTCGACCTCGACGCCGCCCTGGCGCGCCGCCCCGGGGTGCTGCTGGTGGACGAGCTGGCCCACAGCAACGCGCCCGGCTCGCGCCACGCCAAGCGCTGGCAGGACGTGGAGGAACTGCTGGCCGCCGGCATCGAGGTGTGGTCGGCCCTCAACGTGCAGCACCTGGAGAGCCTGAACGGCACCGTGGGCGCCATCACCGGCATCCGCGTGCACGAGACGGTGCCGGATTCGGTGCTGGACGAGGCCGACGAGGTGGTGCTGGTCGACGCCACGCCGCACGAGCTGGCCGCGCGCCTGGCCGCCGGCAAGGTCTACCTGCCGCAGCAGGCGCAGCAGGCGGCGCAGAACTTCTTCCGCAAGGGCAACCTGATCGCGCTGCGCGAGATCGCCCTGCGCCGCACCGCCGAGCACGTGGAGGACGACGTGCGCGGCTGGCGCGTGGAGCAGTCGGGCGCCGGCGCGCCGCCGGCCTGGAACACCTCGGGCGCCATCCTGGCCGCAGTGGGCCCCGGCGAGGAGGCCGCGCAGACGGTGCGCGCCGCCGCCCGCCTGGCCGGCCAGCTCAACGTCCGCTGGCACGCCGCCTACGTGGAGACGCCGCGCCTGGCCCGCCTGCCCGCCGCCGGGCGCGACCGCATCCTGGCCATGCTGCGGCTGGCGCAGGACCTGGGCGCGGAGACGGCCGTGCTCACCGGCGAGCAGGTGGCCCCCGCGCTGGCGGCGCAGGCGCAGCGCCTGAACTGCGCGACGCTGGTGCTCGGGCGCAGCCGCTCGCACCGGGGCTGGCGCCGCTGGCTCGCGCCCTGGCGGCCGACGCTGGCCCGCCAGGTGGCGCGCGCCGCGCCGGCGCTGGACCTGATCTCCGTCGCGCCGGCCGGCAGTGCGCGCCGCGTGGCCCGCACGCCGCTGGGGCCGACGGCGCCGGCGCGCGCCGCGCGCGACCCCGGCGAGGCGCAGGAGGACGCCGAGCGCGCCCCCGCCCGCTGGCCCGGCTTCGCCTGGGCCGTGGCCAGCAGCATCGGCGTCACGCTGCTGGCCGCACCGCTCTCGGGCGTGCTGGAGCTGACCAACATCGTCATGCTCTACCTGCTGGGCGTGGTGGGCGTGGCCTGGCGCTTCGGCCGCGGGCCGGCGGCCTGCGCCGCGGCGCTGAACGTGCTCGCCTTCGACTACTTCTTCGTCCAGCCCACGCTCTCCTTCGTCGTCGGCGACGTGCAGTACCTGCTGACCTTCGCCGTCATGCTGGGCGTGGGCCTGCTGGTGGGCCAGCTCACCGCCGGGCTGCGCTTCGCGGCCGGCGTGTCGGCCAGCCGCGAGCGGCGCGCGCAGTCCCTCTTCGAACTGACGCGCGAACTCTCGGCCGCACTGGAGGCGGGCCAGGTGGCGGCGCTGGGTGCGGCCGCCGTGCAGCGGCACTTCGGCGGCCAGGCGCTGGTGCTGCTGGCGCGCATGGACGGCGGGCCGGCCTCCGCCGGGGCGCAGGACCGCCTCGCGCCCCCGGCCGAGGCGCCCGAGGGCTTCGATTTCGGCGTGGCCGACTGGGCCTTCCGCCACGGCCAGAGCGCCGGGCTGGCCACCGCCACCCTGGCCGCCCAGCCCTGGCACTACGTGCCGCTCACGGCGCCGATGCGGGTGCGCGGCGTGCTGGCGCTGCGGCCGGCGCGGCCGCGCTGGCTGCTGATCCCGGAGCAGGCGCAGCAGCTGGAGACGCTGGCGCGCCAGATCGCCATCGCCGTCGAGCGCGTGCACTACGTGGAGGTGGCGCAGCAGGCGGTGGTGGACATCGAGTCGGAGCGCCTGCGCAACGCGCTGCTGGGCGCGCTCTCGCACGACGTGCGCACGCCGCTGACGGCGCTGATCGCGCTGGCCGAGTCGCTGCGCACGCTGCCGCCTGCGCTGTCGGCCGAACAGGCGGCGGCGGCGCAGGCCATGGTGGCGCAGGCGCAGGCGCTGAACACGCTGGTGGGCAACCTGCTGGACATGGCGCGGCTGGAGGGCACCGGCGGGGTCCACCTGCGGCGCGACTGGCAGTCGGTGGAGGAGGTGGTGGGCGCCGCCATCCGCGCGGCGCAGCCGGCGCTGGGCACGATGGCGGTGCGCACCGACCTGCCGACGGACCTGCCGCTGGTGGAGTTCGATGCCGTGCTGATCGAGCGGGTGCTGGTCAACCTGCTGGAGAACGCGGCGCGCTACGGGGCGCCGCCCATCGTCGTGTCGGCGCGGACGCTGCCGCAGGCGCTGCGCATCGCGGTGCGCGACCACGGCCCCGGGCTGCCGCCGCAGCTGCGCGGGCGCGAGCAGGTGCTGTTCGACAAGTTCACCCGCGGCCAGGCCGAGTCCGCCACGCCGGGCGTCGGCCTGGGGCTGGCGATCTGCAAGGCCATCGTGCAGGCGCACGGCGGCGAGATCGCGGCCGCGAACGCCGCCGACGCACAGGGCGGCGGCGCAGAATTCGCGGTCACGCTGCCGCGGCGCGAGCCGCCGGCGCTGCCCGAATAGACCGAGAACCGCCCATGTCCGCCCACCCGCCCACCGCCGTCGTGATCGAGGACGAGCCGCAGATCCGCCGCTTCGTGCGCGGCGCGCTGGAAGCCGAGGGGTGGCTGGTGCACGAGGCGGCGACGCAGCGCGAGGGCCTGGCCGCCGCCGGCACGCGCCGGCCCGACCTGCTGGTGCTGGACCTGGGCCTGCCCGACGGCGACGGCGTGGCGCTGATCCGCGACGTGCGCGGCTGGTCGGCGGTGCCGATCATCGTGCTGTCGGCGCGCGCCGACGAGGCGGACAAGATCGATGCGCTGGACGCCGGCGCCGACGACTACCTCACCAAGCCCTTCGGCACCGGCGAGCTGCTGGCCCGCGTGCGCGCCAACCTGCGCCGCCCGCGCGCGGCGGCCGGCGAGGCGGCGGCCGAGGCGGTGTTCCGCTTCGGCACGGGCGCGGGCGCCGTCGAGATCGACCGCGCCGCGCGCCTGGTGCGCCGCGCGGGCGAGGAGGTGCATCTCACGCCCACCGAATACCGGCTGCTCTCGGTGCTGGTCGCCAACGCCGGGCGCGTGCTGACGCAGCGCCAGCTGCTGCGCGAGGTGTGGGGCCCCGCGCACAGCGAGCAGAGCCACTACCTGCGCGTCTACATGGGCCACCTGCGCACCAAGCTGGAGGTGGACCCGGCGCAGCCGCAGCACCTGCTGACGGAGACGGCGGTGGGCTACCGGCTGGTGGCCTGAGCCACGCCCGCCGCCGCCGGCTCAGGCGAACTGCGCCTTGTCGAGCCCGTAGGCCTTGTCCGCCGACCCCGGCAGGGTGCGGAAGGCGACGTTCAGCCGGTTCCAGGCGTTGATGGCCATGACGGCGTGCGTGAGGTCGACCAGCTCCTTCTCGGAGAACTGCGCGCGCGCGGCCTCGTAGTCGGCGTCGGGCACGCCCTGCGGCGGCAGCGTGGTGAGCAGCTCGGTCCAGGCCAGGGCGGCGCGCTCGCGCGCATCGAACAGCGGCGACTCGCGCCAGATCGCGACGTGGTGCAGGCGCAGCTCGCCCTCGCCGTTCAGCTTGGCCTGCTTGACGTGCATGTCCAGGCAGAAGCCGCAGCCGTTGATCTGCGAGGCGCGGATGTCGGTCAGGTACAGCAGCCCGGCGTCCAGGCTGCCCTTCTTCACCTGCATGCTCAGCTCGACCATCTTCCTGAACGGTTCGGGCGAGATCTGCGATGCGCTGAGGCGTTGGGTCATGATGGCTCCTTCAAGGATGGGAAAAAGGAAAAGGCTTCCTGCCATCAAGACGGGCCGGCCCGTGCGCCTGTGACACGGCCGGCCGCCGCCCCTTCATCCGGCCGAGGGCCGCAGCAGCACCTTCTCGCCGGTCGCCATGCGGCCGTAGCCGGCGATGGCGTCCAGCGCCAGCGCCTGCGCCAGGTCGAGCTGCTTCGTGTAGTGGCTGGCGAAGGTGGTGGTCAGCTCGTCGGCCACGCGCTGCTTGAGCTGCTGCACGCGCCCGGGCGTCAGCTTCTGCAGGAAGGGGAAGAGCAGCCAGCCGCCCACGCCCCAGGCCATGCCGAAGCCGCGCGCCAGCTCGATCGGGCCGCGGTCGAGGCTGCCGTACACGTAGACCTGCTTGTGGACGCTGCTGCCGTAGCGGCTGTATTCCTGGCCGGGCTGGCGCAGGATGGCGGCCTCCATCGCCACCAGCAGCTGGCCGGCCAGCCGGCCGCCGCCGATGGCGTCGAAGGCGAGCGTGGCGCCGGTGGCGGCCAAGGCGTCGGTCAGCGCGGCCATGAAATCGGGCGTGCTGCTGTCGACCACGTGGCGGGCGCCCTGCGCGCGCAGCAGGGCGGCCTGTTCGGGCTTGCGCACGATGTTGACCAGTTCCACGCCGTCCTTCAGGCAGATGCGGTTGAGCATCTGGCCCAGGTTGGAGGCGCCCACGGTGTGCACCAGCGCGCGGTGGCCTTCGAGCCGCATCGTCTCGACCATGCTCAGCGCCGTCAGCGGGTTGACGAAGCACGAGGCGCCGTCGACGGCGCTGGCACCTTCGGGCAGCAGCAGGCACTGCGCGGCCGGCACCGCACGGTATTCGGAGTACATGGCGCCGCCGAGCGCGGCGACCTTCCTGCCCAGCAGCGCCTGCGCGGCCGGCGAGGCGCCGGCGGCCACCACCGTGCCGGCGCCCTCGTTGCCCACGGGCATCGATTGGCCGACGCGCGCCGCCATCGCGGCCATCGCCGGCGGCGAGATCGGCGCGGTGACGACGGGCCGCCCGGCGCTGCCCGAGGCCTGGGCCTTCGCCATGTCGGCGCCGCCGAAGAGCAGCCCGAGGTCCGAGGGGTTCAGCGGCGCCGCCTCGACGCGCACCACCACCTCGTCGGGCGTGGCGGGCTCGGGCATCGGCACGTCGGCGAGCGACAGCTCCAGCGTGGCGTCGGGGCGGATGAGGGAACACAGTTGCAGCGGCATGGCAGGTCTCCTGAAGGGGGTGGCGGCGCAGGGTGCGGGCCAGTATAGGAACGGGCTCCGCCGCGCGCCGCCCTGATCGCGCGGGCCGTGGACGACAATGCGGCGACGCCCGAAGCCGCCCGATGAACGCCCCTGTCTCCGAACCGATCCGACTGAACAAGCGCATGGCCGACCTGGGGCTGTGCTCGCGCCGCGAGGCCGATGCCTGGATCGAGAACGGCTGGGTCAAGGTCAACGGCCAGGTGGCGCCGATGGGCCTCAAGGTCGGCCCGCAGGACCGCATCGAGGTCGACCGCCGCGCCCAGGGCCAGCAGGCGCAGCAGGTGACCATCCTGCTGCACAAGCCGGTGGGCTACGTCAGCGGCCAGGCCGAGGACGGCCACGCGCCCGCCGTCACGCTGGTGCAGCCGCGCAACCACTGGCGCGGCGACCCTTCACGCACGCGCTTCGCGCCGCAGCAGCTGCGCGGGCTGGCGCCGGCGGGGCGGCTGGACATCGACTCGGTCGGCCTGCTGGTGCTGACGCAGGACGGCCGCGTGGCGCGCCAGCTCATCGGCGAGGACTCGGGCATCGAGAAGGAATACCTGGTGCGGGTGAGCTGGGCGGTGGACGGCCGCGAGCGCACGAGCGACGTGCAGTCGGTCTTCCCGCGCGAGCAACTGGCGCGGCTGCGGCACGGGCTCTCGCTCGACGGGCAGGCGCTCAGGCCGGCGCGCGTGGACTGGCAGAACCCGGAGCAGCTGCGCTTCGTGCTCACCGAAGGCAAGAAGCGCCAGATCCGCCGCATGTGCGAGCTGGTCGGCCTGAAGGTGGTCGGCCTCAAGCGCATCCGCATCGGCCAGGTCGTGCTCGGCCAGCTGCCGCAGGGGCAGTGGCGCTACCTGGGGGCCGGCGAGCGCTTCTGACGGGGCGCGGCGCCGGGCGCCCGCCCTCAGCCGCAGGCCTTGTTGCGCGCGGCGTGCATGCCCTTGGCCCTGGCATCGGCCTCGGTCATGTACTCGCCCTTCTTCGTCTTGCCGTAGTAGCGGTCGCCCATGCAGTGGTAGACGTGGGTCTCGTCGTTGGCCCACACCTTGCCCGCCCCGCCGCCGGGTGCGGCGGCGATGGCGGCGAGGTCGGGCCGCGCCGGCGTGCGGCTGGGGCGGCCGGTGCTGGGCGCCACGCCGGTCTGGCTCACCGCGGCGGACTGGGTCTCCACCGCCGGCGGCGCGGGCGTGGCCGCGGCTCCCTTGCCGTACCAGGCCTGGATGCCCTTGTGCCCGCGGCAGGCGCCGGACTTGCTGTCGGGTGCGGCGTAGCTGCCGTCCTTGCACTGCACGGTGGTGCCGGCGGGCGCGTCGGGCGGCAGGGCCTGCTGCGCCTGCGCGGCGAAGGCGGCCGCGCAGCAGGCCAGTGCGGCCGGCAGCGCGCCGAAGAGGCGACGGATCGTCATGGGGCGGGCCCTCGGGAGGAGTGGATGACGCCGGGCATCCTCCGCAGCCGATGCCAGCAGCGCCTGACGGGCTTGCTCAGGCAGCGGTAAGAAAGCGCCGCCACGATGCGGCGATGCGATGCCCGGGCGCTGCACGCCGGCGCCTGCCTCTGCGCATCGGGAAGAAAGGAGGCCCGCCATGCGAGCCCTGCTGGTGGAAGACGACGAGATGATCGGCCGCAGCCTGCGCCAGGCGCTGGAAGGGGCCGGCTGGTCGGTGGACTGGGTGCGCGACGGCCTGCTGGGCGAGAGCGCGCTGGGCGACGGCGGCTACGCCTGCGTGCTGCTCGACCTGGGCCTGCCGAAGCAGGACGGCACCGCGCTGCTGCGCCGCGCCCGCGAGCGCGGCGACCGCACGCCGGTGGTGGTGATCAGCGCCCGCGACGGCCTGGAGGACCGCGTGCTGGGCCTGGACCTCGGCGCCGACGACTACGTGCTCAAGCCCTTCGAGCTGCCCGAGCTGCTGGCGCGCATGCGCGCGGTGGTGCGGCGGCGCGCCGGTGCGGCGCATTCGGTGGTCGGCACCGATGCGCTGCAGCTCGACCTGGCCACCCGCGAGGCGCAGGTGGACGGCCGCAGCGAGACGCTCACGGCACGCGAGTTCGCCCTGCTGCACGCCCTGCTGGAGCGGCCGGGCGCCATCCTCTCGCGCGAGCAGCTGGAGCACCGCATCTACGGCTGGGGCGAGGAGGTGACCAGCAACGCGGTGGACGTGCTGATCCACGGCATGCGGCGCAAGCTGGGGCCGGACGCGATCCGCAACGTGCGCGGCCTGGGCTGGCGCGTGAGCCGGGGCCGATGACGGACGCGCCACCTGTGCGGGGGCCGCTGCGCGCCCCGTCCCGGCCGCCCTCGCTGCGCCGCCAGCTGCTGGCCTGGCTGGTGCTGCTGCACCTGCTGGCCATCGTCGCCACGGCCTGGGCCGCCTACGAGATCTACGGGCGCGCCATCGAGAGCCTGCGCGACGACCAGATGGTCACGCTGGCCGAGTCCTACCTCGGCCACCGCCACGCGCCCGCCCTGGTGCCGGTGAGCGCCGAGGCGCTGCAGCGGCGCGGCGCACTGGCGGTGCAGCTGTGGAGCGCCGACGGCGGCACGCTGCTGGCGGCATCGACGCCCACCGCCGTCCCGCTGCAGGCGCAGGCCGGCTTCGCCGACGTGCGCACCGGCACGCAGCCGGTGCTGCGCTGGCGCGTGTACACCGCGCCGGCCGACGCCGCCCGCGCCACGCTGCGGGTGCAGGTGCTGCAGAGCGGCGCCTTCCGGCGCGAGCGCTCGATCCGCCGCGCGCTGGCCGAGGGGCTGCCCATCGCGCTGCTGCTGCCGGCGGCGCTGGCGCTGCTGTGGGTCATCGTGCAGTCGGCCTCGCGCCGGCTGCGCGCGGTGGCGCGCGAGGTGGCGGCGCAGGACGAGGGCGGCCCCGACAGCCGCCTGGCCGAGCGCGTGCCCGACGAGATCCGCCCGCTGGTCGATGCCTTCGACGCCCTGCTGCACCGGTTGCGCGGCGCGCTCGCGCAGCAGCGGCGCTTCGTGCAGGACGCCGCGCACGAGCTGCGCACGCCGGTCACCGCCATCGCGCTGCAGGTGGACAACCTGCGGCCCCACATCCCGCCGGGCGAGGCGCAGGAGCGCTTCGCGCTGCTCGAGGCCGGCGTCGCGCGCACCCGCCACCTGCTGGAGCAGCTGCTGCGCCTGTCGCGGCAGGAGGCGGCGGGCGCGGACGCGACGCTGCAGCCGGTGCGCCTGGCGCCGCTACTGCGCGCGTCGATCGCGCAGTTCATCGAGCTGGCCGACCGCCGCGGCATCGACCTGGGCTGCGAGATCGAGGCCGCCGCGGCCGGCACGCAGTTGCAGGGCGCGCCGGTGGAGCTGCGCAGCCTGTTCGACAACCTGATCGACAACGCCCTGCGCCACACGCCCGAGGGCAGCACGGTCGACGTGCGGCTGCACCGCGCGCCCGGCCACGCGGTGGTGGACGTGGACGACGACGGGCCGGGCATCGACGAGGCGGACCTCGCGCGCGTGTTCGACCGCTTCTACCGCGCGCCCGGCGCGGCGCCGGGCGGCAGCGGGCTGGGGCTGGCCATCGCGCAGGCGGCGGCGCGGCGGCACGGCCTGCGCATCGAGCTGCGCAACCGCGGCGCGGCCGAGCAAGGCGGGTGGGGGCTGCGGGCGCGGGTGCACCTGCCGCACTGAGACCGCGGCGCGCCGCGCGGCGCCGCCTTCGTGCCGTCCTCATTCCCGCCTCATTCTTTGCTCACGCTGGGCTCAGACGGCCCGCCTAGAGTGGCCGTGGGAGGTCCGCCGCGGCGCAGTCCGCGCCCCGGCGAGAGACCGGTCCTCGTTTCTCCAAGGAGACCCACATGTCCACACGCATTTCCCACCTCGCCGCGGCGCTCGCGATCGGCGGACTCGCCGCCCTGGGCGCCGCCGGCGCCTCGGCCCAGTCCACCTGGAACGGCGGCGGCAGCGAGGCCATCGGCCAGTCCACCATCGCGGCGCCCCTGGGCACGGTGCTGTCGCGCGACGAAGTGCAGGCGGGCGCCGTGGCCGCCGCGCATGCCAGCGGGAGCGAGGCCATCGGCCAGTCCACCGCGACGCCGTTCCTGACGTCGCAGGTGGCCGACGGCGCCATGCACGCCGACGCCATGGCGGCTGCGCATCCGTCCGGCACCGAGGCGCTCGGCCAGTCCACCGCGCTGCCGATGCCCAGCGTCCACTGAGGGGCGGGCGCGCCGGCCGCCACCGGGCGCCGGTGCGCGCGCTGGCACAACCTCCTCCTCGAGCCGAGGCCGCATTTACACCGATCCGGATGCGGCACCGGCCGCGCTATCCTGCCCGCGGGCGGCAGGGTCGCCGCCGAGGAGACTTCTTTCATGCCAACCGCCACCCTCCGCCCCTTCGCCATCGCCTTCGTGCTGTCGGGCGCCGCCGCGCTGTCGCCGCAGGCCGGCGCCCAGGGCGTCGTCAACGCACTGTGCAGCACCGACGCGCCCTGGTGCGAGGCGGCCGCGGCGGAGTTCACGCGCAGCACCGGCATCAAGGTCAACCAGGCGCACAAGGGCACCGGCGAGATCGCGGCGCAGCTGCGCGCCGAGTCCGCCAACCCGAAGACCGACATCTGGTGGGGCGGCACGGGCGACCCCTTCCTGCAGGCCGCCGAGCAGGGCCTGCTGGACCCCTACCGCCCCGCGTACATCAACGACCTGCACGAGTGGGCCGTGCGCCAGTACGCCATGAGCGGCAACATGGTCGGCGGCTTCTACACCAGCACCATCGGCTTCGGCTTCAACACCGAGCTGCTGAAAAAGAAGAAGCTGCCCGAGCCGAAGTGCTGGGCCGACCTGGTCCGGCCCGAGTACAAGGGCGAGATCGAGATCTCGCACCCGGCCAGCAGCGGCACCGCCTACACCGTCATCGCCGGGCTGGTGCAGCAGATGGGCGAGGAGCCCGCCTTCGACTACCTGAAGAAGCTGCACCGCAACGTCAGCAACTACACCCGCAGCGGCCAGGCCCAGGCGCCCAACGTGGCCAAGGGCGAGGTGTCGGTGGGCGTGAGCTTCCTGTTCGGCTTCGAGAAGTGGCGCTACGAGAAGTACCCCGTCAAGACCGCCTCGCCCTGCGAAGGCACGAGTTACGAGGTCGGCGGCATCGCGCTGGTCAAGGGCGCGCGCAACAAGGCCAACGCCATCAGGTACTACGACTTCCTGATGAGCCCGGCGGGCCAGTCGCTGGGCGCCAAGGCCGGCAGCCTGCAGACGCCGGCCAACAAGACCTTCAAGCCCGATCCGCGCATCCCTTCCAGCGACGGCGTCAAGCTGATCAAGTACGACTTCGAGAAGTACGGCAAGGCAGCCGAGCGCAAGCGGCTGATCGAGCGGTGGACCAAGGAGGTGGAGGCGCTGCCGCGCTGAGGCGGGCGTCGCGGCTCAGGGCGTGCTGGCGGTGAAGATCAGCTGGCCGCTGTAGCTGCCGGCCGGGCGACTGGCGCTGTTGGCATACGAGAAGGTCCAGTTGGCGTTGCGGACCGTGACCAGGTTGTTCACGGTTCCCGTGCCGCCGCCGGCGACGTTCACCGCGCTGCCTGTACCGTTGGCGGGGATCGGCGGCGCAGGCAGGTCGGTGCTGCTGCTGGAGACGGTGATCTCCGACATCGGGATGATGCTCGAGCCGCTGGCCAGCGGCGTGCCGACCGTGGCGCGCAGGCTCACCTGGCCGGCGTTGCTGCGCACCTCCACCGGCAGCACGTTGCCCGAGGCTGCCACCGAGAAGCCGGGCGCCGCGCCGCTCCAGTTGACCGGGACGTTGCTGCCGGGTGCCGGCGTGGTGGGAACGCCGGGAATCGACGGCGTCAGCGTGAAGGCGACGCTGGACGGCGTCCCGCCGGGCGTGGGCCAGGCACCGTCGCCGATGCGGAAGAAGATGAACTTGTCGATCTGGATCGCGAAGTCCAGGGTGACGGAGGCGGTGCGCGGCAGGCTGCCGGCGCCGGACGAGGCGCTGGCCGCGTGCGCCGCGCCGTTCCCCAACGCAGCCGCCAGCGCCACGGCCAAGGCCCGGCTGCCCGCAGGGACGCGGCGCGCGTTCACTTGAACTCCGCCTCCACCTTGAAGCTGCCCTTGTCCCAGTCCAGCATGCCGCTGGCCTGGACCGGATAGGCGGGCTGGGGGGTGCCCTGGCCGTCTTCGCCCTTGGGCAGGAGCGCCAGGATGCGGGTCTGGCCCGGCAGGATCGGGGTGCCCTCGACCGCCAGCGTGAACGTGCGCCCCTGCGCGTCCTTCGCGTCCAGCACGCCGTCCAGCCGGCCATGCGCGTCGCCGCTGTTGGTCACGCTGACCGTCGGCACGCGCTTGCCGGCCACGTCCCGCACCGCCATCTGGCGCATCTCCAGCTTCGGCTCGGCGCCGTCGAGCATCACGTACACCGCCACCGCAATGCGGCCCGTCACCGGCAGGCTGAGGCTGGCCCCGCCGCTGCGGATGACGGTCTGCTGCGCCGGCTCCGCGCCTTCCAGCGCGATCATGAAGCGGCATTCGCCGCGCGCTGCATCGGCCGGCGGCTCGACCTGGAAGCGGAAGGTGCGCTTGCCGCGCGCCGGCACCGAGACGCTGCGCCGCTCGAGCGTGACCCAGGGGCGGCAGCTGCCGGGCATCAGTTCGTCGTGGTAGCCGATCTGGCCCTCGGGCGAATAGGTCCAGTCGATGGTGCGCACCGACACTTCGGTGGCGGCACTGCCCAGGTTGTGGATGTCCAGCGACTGGCCCAGCCGCGTGCCGCTCCTGGCAGTCAGTTCGAAGCGCGAGGGCGAGACGGCGACCTCGAAGGGTGCCGCATGCGCCGCCGCGGCCGCCAGCGCGAGCCCCAGCGCCATGGCGCCGCGGGTCCGGCGCAGCGACCGGATGAGAAAGGCCGGAAAGAAGCTCATGGCAGGACCTCGATCTCGAAATAGGACTCGAAGCGCAGGCCGCTCCCGCTCCCCGGAAGCAGCTGGCGCGGATCGATGCGCAACTGCAGATCGAAGGCGTCGTTCATCCAGGCCGTCTGCACGACGCCGTTCCACACCGGAATGCGGTCGCCTGGCCGGCCCGATCCGCTCTGGAAGATGCCGCCGCGCCACTGGACCTGCAGCCCCGAGGGCGAGCGCAGGCCGGCCACGGCAGGCGGGATGACGTAGTAGATGCGGGCGCGCCGGCCTACGTAAGGCGCAGTGGCCAGCCGGTACTCCACGCGGCCGAACGGGAGCGCGATGGTCTGGGCGTCGACCATCTGTGCACGGCGGAAATCGGCGCTCACCTGCGCCCGCGGCGAAGCGGAGTCGTCCAGCCGCGCCACCTGCGCGCCGGCAGGCGCCGGCAGGCCGGCGCCGAATGCGAGCGCAAGCGCAAGCACCGGGCAGTGGGTGCGGCGGAGCGATGCAGCCATGCTCATTCCATCGACGCGGTGAAGCGCACGATGCCCCTGTAGGTGCCCGCAGGATAGACGACGTCGTTGTCGTAGGTGAACTGCAGCCGCGTGGCGTTCATGGTGTTGGACTGGTACATCCAGCTGCCCAGGATGCAGAGCCCGAAGAGTTCGATGCCGGAACAGTAGGTGGCATTCGCGTTGAAGCTCGCGATCTGCTGGTTGGCCGTGCCGGCGAAGCGGCCGCTCTGGATGTCGCCAGAACTGGCGGCGCCGTTGTTGCTGGCGGTCCAGCTGATCTCGGTGAAGGGAATGATGGTGGAGCCGCACCCTCCGGCCTGGCACGGCAGCCCGGCTGCGGAGTCCACGCGCAGCGTCACCGGCCGCGCGGTGTCCGACGAGGACATCGGCCGCACGGGCGTCACCCAGACATCCACGGTCGGCGTGCCCACCACGGGCGCGGGCGTGAGGCCGACATTGTTGCCCGTGACGTTGAACGTCACCGTGTCGACAGCCGCGACGGACCCCACGCGCAACGCGATGCCGTAGGTGCTGCCGGTGTCCGTCACCGCGAGGATGACGGCAGCGGCGGGCATCGGCAGGCTCAGCACACCGGCGAGCAGCAGCGCGCCAGTCCACCGGCGCTGCCGCAGCCCATGCCGGGACGACCCGATACCCTCCACCGCGCGGCGCGTCGGGTGCACGTCGGTGCGCCTCAGATGCTGGTGGCGGTGTAGGTCACCGTGCTGCTGTAGGCGCCGGCCAGCCAGCCGCCGGGGGTGCCGCTGAGTGCGTAGTTCCAGGTGTCGGAAGCGGCAGTGAGGGCGGTGAAGTTGGTCGTCGCGCCGGTCACACCCAGGTTGGCACCCGGATGCGCGAGGCTGGAACCGGCCGCCGTCACACCGATGTTGGCGAGCGTGGGACCGCCCGTGCCGAAGGCCGTGGCCGTGAAGGCGATCTGGCCTCCGTTGGGGTTGTTGGTCCAGGCGAAGACCGCCAATCCAGCCGGATTGGTGCTGGCGGCGGACGTTGGCGCGGCCCCGGTCCAGTCGACGGGGACATTGCTGGCGGTGGTCGTGGGCACGGTCGGCGTGCCAGGGATGCTCAGGCTGGTGGTCCAGCCGAGGTTGCTGATCGTGCCGCTGTTGGCGCCAACGCGCAGCAGGATCAACTTGGGCACCGTGACGCTCAAGGTGACGTGAGCGGTGGCAGTCACCGTGCCTGTGCCGGTGCTGTTGTAGCCGTACTGGCTTTCGGCCAGCGCCGAGCCGGCCAGGGAGAGCGTCAGAGCGGCGGCGAGCGCCAGCGAGGTCATGGTCTTGTTCATCATCACAATTTCCTTCGGTTCAGGGGAGGTTTCGGGAAAGCGCGAACGGGCGCTCGGAGGGATGAGCCGAGCCACAACGTGATCGCGCGGCCGAAGGCCTACGAACTTCTTCACGTTCTGCCAGCCCGTCGTCTGCTGCATGGTCACTCTCCCACTTTGATCACGGGGATCTCGGCGGTGGCCTGGCCACGCAGCGGAACCTGGACGCTCACGCCGGCATCCGCGGCCGCGCCCCAGGGCAGCGGCACGCTGTCGAGCGTGAGGGTGAGCTGATGGCGGCCGACGCCCACCATCGGGAATTCGAAGCGGCCGTCGCGGTCGGTCGTGGTGCGGTAGCGGCCGTCGAGCAGCACCTCGACGTTGGGGGCCCCGCCCTCGCCCATCTGCTGCTCGCCGTCGCGGTTGGCATCGAAGAACACGCGGCCGGCCACGCTGCCGGTGCCCGCGCCGCCCACCGCCCCGGCCACCGGGAAGGGCCGGCCGGCGCTGCCTTCCCAGCGCAGGTAGACATAGGCGACCTTGTCGTTGCTGCGATAGAGCTGCGGGCCGGACCACGCCACCTGCGGCGTCGTGGCGGCGCGCGCCTGGTTCAGGCTGGCAGCGACGCCGAGGCGCCAGCCACCCCCGAGGTCCTTTTCCGCCGAGAAGGTGCCCGACAGGCCCCGGCTGGTGTACAGGCCACCGCTCTGGGAGGTGTAGCGCAGGTTGCCCGACAGGCTGAGGCTGCTGCTCAGCCAGTAGCGCAGCTGCACGCCCGCGGTGGGATAGTGGCGGGCGGTGCCGCTGCTGCGGTCCTGCGCATAGCCCAGCGTGGTCGTCAGCTCCGGGCGCATGGTCTCGTAGCGGCCGCCGATCCAGTCCTGCTCCCACTGCAGTTCCTGGCCGGTGGCATTGCCGCCGTTCAGCACGATCTGCTCGTTGCGCCGCACCGTCAGGCTCAGGCGCGTGCGTGGCCAGTCGAAGAAGCGGGTCTGGTAGAAGGCGTAGCCGTAGAGGCTGCGCAGATCGCCGAGGCGGGCCTGGCTGCCGGCGTCATAGCGGGTCTGGTAGAGGTTCAGGCTGCCGCCGACCGAGTTGTGGCGATCGAGGAGGTACTGGAAATTGGCGCTGGCGCCCGTGCGGACATAGCCTGGCAGGCCGAGCTGGCCGTCCGGCAGGCTGCGCTCGTAGTCCAGGCCCGCCCCCCAGCCGAGGCGGCTGCCGCTGTGGTCCACGCGCCAGTAGGCCCCGCGCGTGCCGGACGGCAGTTCGTAGTCGCCGAAGTGCAGGTGCGGCTGTGCTGCGTAGGCGCCGAATTCGTGCCGGAAGCGGCCCAGCCGGGCGCCGCCTTCCAGAAAGAGCCCCTGGGCACTGCCGGTGGGCGTGCTCGGCGTGGCCGAGTCGGTGTGGCTGCCGATGGCGGTGAGGCGCAGCCGGACGTCGCCGTCCTGCCGCAGGTCGCTGCCGTAGCCCACGGCCGCGGCCCAGCTCGACACGTTCTTGGACCCGAGCCCATCCGTGCTGAACGGGCTGTAGTAGAAGGCCGGGATGTCGTGCGCCTGGCCGATCTGCCCGGCCACGTACCACGAGCCGTCCAGACGCCGGGTGTAGCCCAGCCAGGCCAGGCTGCCCTGGCTCTTCTCGAAGCCCGGATAGGGGCCACCCACGAGGTTGCCTCGCTCGCCGATCCCGGCGCGCAGGTCGAAGTCGCTGCCGTAGATGCGGGTGGAGATGCCGCGCACCATGCTCGAGCCCAGCGACAGGCGGTAGTTGCGGCTCAGGCCGTCGGTGAGTTCGCTGTAGATGTCGCCCACGGCGCTGTCGGCCAGCACGTCCTGCGTCAGCGGCAGGCCGAGGCTGCGCAGGGTGAACCGCTGGCTGCGCGCGTCGCGGGCATAGCCCAGCGCGCCGATGCCGGCCCAGGCAGCATCGGTGTCTCCGTGAAGCGACCGCAGGTCCGCCTGCAGGACCCACTCGCCATAGTTCAGGGTCTGTTGCCGGTATTCGAAGCGCTGGCCGAACTCGGTGGCGCGCCGGCGGCCGATGCCGGTGCTGTCGGCTTCGCCGAAGCCGATGCGGCTTTCCACCGCCCAGGTGCGCAGCCCCTCGGGCTCGGGTTCGGGCTCGGCCGGGGGAATATCCGGGCCACCGGCGTCCATGAAGTGGTCTTCGTAGGCCTGAGGTGCGGCCTTGATGAGCGCGCGCAACCGGGCCTGCTCGGCCTGCGCCGGCGTCAGGGCCTCGACGCGGGATTCACCTGCCACGGCCGTCGCTCCGGGGACCTGCTGCGCCACGGCCGGCCCACTGCCCGCCGCCCACGCCAGCACGCACGCCAGCGCGGGCCAGAGGGCCCGGGCACGCGGGTCGCCGTACGGCAGCAAAGGGGTCACGAGCCTGCATCTCCTCGTCCGGAACGCTCGGCGCCCCCATGGGCACTAAGCAATAAGTTACAAACTTTCACGATTATGGGAAGTGCCCACTTACGCCAACAAGGAGGCAAATCAGGAAAGGGCGGAATGTGAGAAGAATTTGTTACTTTTTGACAACGACATTGATCCGGCGTTGGCTGCCCTCAACTACCACCGGCTGCCGCAGGGCCGTGCCGCCGTGGGCTCGCGACGGCAGGTCACTAGAATTTTTCGGAGCCCTTCCGGGCCGGCATTTCCCTCTTCTTTCTCTTTCTGTTCGTCGTTCTCATGGCCGACACCACCAAGACCACCCATTCCTTCCAGGCCGAGGTCGCCCAGCTCCTGCACCTCGTCACCCACTCGCTGTACTCCAACAAGGAAATCTTCCTGCGCGAGCTGATTTCCAACGCCTCCGACGCCTGCGACAAGCTGCGCTTCGAGGCGCTGGACAACCCGGCGCTGTACGAGGACGCGCCGACGCTGGAGGTGCGCGTGGCCTTCGACAGGAACGCGCGCACCCTCACCATCGCCGACAACGGCATCGGCCTGTCGATGCAGGAGGCGATCGACCACCTGGGCACGATCGCCAAGAGCGGCACGCGCGAGTTCATGAGCCGGCTCACCGGCGACCAGAAGGCCGACGCGCAGCTGATCGGCCAGTTCGGCGTGGGCTTCTATTCGGGCTTCATCGTGGCCGACCGCATCACGGTCGAGTCGCGCCGCGCCGGCCTGCCGCCCGAGGAGGGCGTGCGCTGGACCAGCACCGGCGCCGGCGACTTCGAGGTCGAGGCCATCACCCGCGCGCAGCGCGGCACCAGCGTGATCCTGCACCTGCGCGAGGACGCCGAGGAGTTCCTCAACGGCTTCAAGCTCAAGCAGGTCATCGGCAAGTACTCCGACCACATCGCCCTGCCCATCCTGATGGAGAAGGAGGAGTGGAAGGAAGGCGAGGACGACAAGGGCGGCGACATGGTGCCCACGGGCGAGTGGGAGGCCGTCAACAAGGCCAGCGCGCTGTGGACGCGGCCGAAGAAGGACATCACGGACGAGCAGTACGTCGAGTTCTACAAGTCGATCAGCCACGACCACGAGGCGCCGCTGGCCTGGAGCCACAACCGGGTGGAGGGCAGCACCGAGTACACGCAGCTGCTCTACATCCCGGCCAAGGCGCCCTACGACCTGTTCAACCGCGACCACAAGGGCGGCGTCAAGCTCTACGTCCGGCGCGTCTTCATCATGGACGACGCCGAGGCGCTGATGCCCTCGTACCTGCGCTTCGTGCGCGGCGTGATCGACTCGGCCGACCTGCCGCTGAACGTGAGCCGCGAGCTGCTGCAGGAAAGCCGCGACGTGAAGGCGATCCGCGAGGGCAGCACGAAGCGCGTGCTGTCGATGCTGGAGGACCTGGCGAAGAAGGCCGCGCCGGCCGCCGCCGACGGCGTGACCGACGCCGTGGACAAGAAGGAAGGCGCCGACGCGGCGGGCCAGGCGGCCGACGAGAGCGGCAAGTACGCCCGCTTCTATGCCGAGTTCGGCGCCGTGCTCAAGGAAGGCCTGGGCGAGGACTTCGCCAACCGCGACCGCATCGCGAAGCTGCTGCGCTTCGCCTCCACCGCCAGCGACGGCGCGAGCGTCTCCTTCGCCGACTACAAGGCGCGCATGAAGGAGGGCCAGGAGGCGATCTACTACATCACCGCCGACACGCCGGCCGCCGCCCGCAACAGCCCGCAGCTCGAGGTCTTCCGCAAGAAGGGCATCGAGGTGCTGCTGATGACGGACCGCGTGGACGAGTGGGCGCTGAGCTACCTCCACGAGTTCGACGGCACGCCGCTGCAGAGCGTGGCCAAGGGCGCGGTGGACCTGGGCCAGCTGCAGGACGAGGCCGAGAAGAAGGCGGCCGAGGAAGCGGCCGAGGCCTTCAAGCCGGTGCTGGAGAAGCTCAAGGAAGCGCTCAAGGACAAGGCCGAGGACGTGCGCGTGACCACCCGCCTGGTCGACTCGCCCGCCTGTCTGGTGGTGAAGGACCACGGCATGAGCATGCAGCTGGCGCGCATGCTCAAGCAGGCCGGCCAGCAGGCGCCGGACGTCAAGCCGGTGCTGGAGGTCAATGCCGGCCACCCGCTGGTGAAGCGGCTGGAAGGCGACACGGCGCACTTCGACGAGCTGGCCCACATCCTGTTCGACCAGGCGCTGCTGGCCGAGGGCGGGCTGCCGGAGGACCCGGCCGCCTACGTGCGCCGCGTCAACGCGCTGCTGGCCTGAAGACGCCGCGAGCGGCACATTCGCACGGAATGGACGGGCGCTGCGGCGCCCGTTCTGCCGCCTGGGTGCCGCTCGGGCCGCCGGCGGGGGGATGATCGCCGCCTGTGCCATTTCCCCCCGCCGGAGCCCTGCCATGACGATGCCCTGCCGCCCCTTGCCCGACGCCGCGCCGCGCCGCGCGCTCCCCCGCGGCGTGGCCGCCGCCGGCCTGCTGGCCGCGGCGCTGGCGCTGCTGCCGAGCTGCGCCGTCGGCGTGGGCGTCGGCATCCCGATCGCGCCGGGCCTGGCGCTGGGCCTGGGCGTGGGCCCGGGCGGCCCGTCCGTCAGCCTGAACACGGGCTGGGGGCCGCTGGGCGCCGGCGTCGCGCTGGACGGCGGCGGGCGCGTCATCGGCTCGGCCGGCGTCGGCGCCTCGGCCGGGCCGGTGGGCGTGGGCATCGGCCAGTCGGTGGTGCTGCACGACCCGCAGGCGCCGGTGGCGGAACCCGCCGTCGTGGTGCCGGGGCCGTACGCGCCGCGCCCCCTCGAAGCGCCCTGAGGCTCAGTCGCGCGCCGCGCGCACGCTCAGCCGCACGTGCCACCACGCCATGGCGGCGGCCATGGCGGCGCCCCACCAGTAGTCCACCGGCAGGCCGAGCAGCCAGCGCGGATGCCAGGGCACGTGGACCGGATCGAGCCGGCCGTAGCCGTAGGCGGGGTTGACGACGAACCACAGCAGGTCCTCCGCCACCCAGAAGGCGGCCAGGCCGCCCAGCGCGAGCACGAGGTCGCGCCCGCGCCAGCGGCCGTTGAAGGCCAGCGGCAGCAGGAAGACCAGCACCATGAAGGTGAACACCCAGGCGTGGTAGCCGGTCATGGCGCGGCCGCCCCAGAACAGGTCGAGCAGCCAGTGCTTCTCGATGCGCCAGGTGGGCAGCGAGGTGGCCCAGCCGGCCCCGCCCTCGATCTGGATCTCGGCGTTGGCGAAGAAGAAGGCCATCAGCAGCGCCCAGGCGTAGTAGCCCAGCACGCGGCGCCAGGGCGCGGCCGTCACGCGGCCGGCTCCGGGGCCGGGCCCAGCACCCGCTCCAGCACGTGGCGCGCCGCCTGCGGCCGGCCCAGCGCCCGGCTGCGCGCGGCCATGGCCGCCAGCAGGCCGGGCGAGGCCATCAGCCGCGCGAGCTTGAACTCCAGCCCGATCGCGTCCCAGGCCAGCCAGGCCGCGCCCTCCTCCATCAGGTGGCCGGCGTTGTGCTCCTCCTGGCCGGGGATGGGCGAGGCCAGCAGCATGGGGCGGCCCATCGCCAGGCCCTCGGACACCGTCAGGCCGCCGGGCTTGGTGACGACCAGGTCGGCGGCGGCCATCAGCCGGTGCATCTCGCCGGTGAAGCCGATGGCGCGCAGGCGCTGCGGATGCGCGCGCTCCAGGGCCTGCAGGGCCGCGTGCGCCGCCGCGTTGCGGCCGGCGACGGCGACGAGCTGGAAGTCCAGTCCCTCCAGGGCCAGGGCGCGGCGCGCCATGCTGGGCAGATCGCCGGTGCCGGCGCCGCCGGACACCATCAGCAGCACGCGCCGCGCCGGGTCCAGGCCCAGCGCCGCGATGCAGGCGACCCGGTCCAGCGCGGGGTCGTCGGGACGGGCGAAGGCCGGCATCACCGGGATGCCGGTGACGTGGATGCGCGCCGCCGGCAGGCCGCGCGCGCGCATGCGGAAGGCGACCTCCTCGTTGGCGGCGAAGTAGCCCGCCATGCCCGGCACGATCCACATGTTGTGCAGGTCGTAGTCGGTCACCTGCAGCCACACCGGGCAGCCGATGCGCCCGCGCGCCTGCTCGCGCATCAGCAGCTCGGCCGGCAGGAAGTGTGTGCAGACGATGGCGTCGGGCTGCTGGCGGCGGATCTCGCGCAGCAGCGCGGTGGCGCTGAGCCGCTCGATGCCGCGGCGCAGCCGCTGCGAGGCGGCGCTGTGCGGCGTGGCGTCCGACTTGCCGTGCAGGTACGACCACAGGTCCGGCGCGCGGTCCACCAGGCGCAGGTAGCCGTCGGTGTAGAGCTTGCGGAAACCCGCGGCCACGTGGTCCATCGCGTCGACGTGCGTGGCGGCGCAGCCGGGCCAGTGCGCCTGGGCGGTGGCGGCCAGCGCCTGCGCGGCGCGCACGTGGCCGTTGCCGGCGCTGACGCTGAGGAGGAGGAGCCGGAAGGGCCGGTCGGTCATGGTCTGGTGGGGCACCCGGCCATTCTGAGGCAGGCCGATGTCACTCCGGGCGCCGCCGCCCCACCCCGCCGGCCCGCAGCACCGCCAGGTCGAGCACGCGCAGCCCGCCGTACTCGATGCGGATCACGCCGTCCGCCTGCAGCGCGGCCAGCGCCTCGTTCACGCGCTGGCGCGACAGGCCGACCAGGTAGGCCAGCTCCTGCTGCGTGATGCGCAGCACCTCGCCCACGCGCGGGAACAGCACCGGGTTGACCAGCGCCGCCAGGTGCCGCGCCACCCGCGCGTCGGGGCTGGTCAGGCGGCCGATCTCCAGCGCCGCGATGAACTGGCCCAGCCGCTCGTTGAGCTGGTTCATGACGAAGCGGTTAAAGCCGATGGAGTGGTCCAGCAGCCAGTGGAAGCTGTCCACCGGCAGCCCTGCCACCAGGCTGCGCCGCAGCGCGCTGATGTTGTAGCGGTAGGGCTCGCGCTTGAGCGCCGTGCCCTCGCCGAACCAGCCGCCGGGCGACAGGCCGCTGTAGGTGACGGTGCTGCCATCCGAGGCGTCGTTGCTCATCTTGAGCAGGCCCTCGATCAGGCCGAACCAGTAGGTCGGCGCGCGGCCCATGCGGCACACCAGGTCGCCCACCTCGGCCTCGCCGACGACGATGGCCGCCTCGGCATGGCGGCGCTCGGCCGGCGCCAGCGCCTCGAGCCAGGGCACGGCCGCCAGTTCCGCTTCGCTCGGCGGGCGCACGCGGTCGCGGATCGAAGCGCCGCTGCGCACCGAGGCACGTGTAGCCATCGGGAAAGTCCGGGGGAGTGGTGACCCTTAGATTGTCGTTGGAACGACAACATGGCGTCAAAGTGCGACCTACATTCCGCCCCGTGGAGACAAGCGCCAACACCTTTCCGAAGCTGCTGCAGGCCCATGCGCGGCAGCGGCCCGACGCGCCGGCCGTGCGCGAGAAGGACCTCGGCATCTGGCAGACCTGGGACTGGGCCCGGGCGGCCACGGAGGTCCGCGAGATCGCCTGCGGCCTGGCGAGCCTGGGTTTCCGCGGCGGGCAGAACCTGGCCATCGTCGGTGCCAACCGGCCGCACCTGTACTTCGCGGTGGTGGCGGCGCAGTGCCTGCGCGGCGTGCCGGTGCCGCTGTACCAGGACGCGGTGGCGGCCGAGATGGTCTTCATGCTGGACGACGCGGCGATCGAGTTCGCCTTCGCCGAGGACCAGGAGCAGGTCGACAAGCTGCTGGAATGCCGCGAGCTGCAGGAAGCGCAGCACCCCGGCGGCCAGCGCATCCGCCACGTCGTCTACGACGACCCGCGCGGCCTGCGCCACTACGACCAGCCCGGCCTGCTGGGCTACGAGCAGCTGCGCCAGCTGGGCCGCGCCTTCGACACCGCCCACCCCGGCCTCTTCGACCAGGCCGTGGCCGCGGGCGAGCCGGGCGACGTGGCGGTGATCCTCTACACCTCCGGCACCACCGGCCGGCCCAAGGGCGTGTGCCAGACGCACGCCAGCTTCATGGCGGCCGGCCGCGGCGGGGTGGAGACCGACCGCCTCGGCCCCGGCGACGACATCATGAGCTACCTGCCGATGGCCTGGGTGGGCGACCACCTGTTCTCTGTCGCGCAGTGGCTGGTGGGCGGCTTCACGCTCAACTGCCCGGAGTCCGCCGCCACCGTCATGAACGACATGCGCGAGATCGGTCCGACCTACTACTTCGGACCGCCGCGCACCTTCGAGGGACTGCTGACGACCGTCTCCATCCGCATGGAGGACGCGGCCGCGCCCAAGCGCTGGATGTACGCGAGGTTCATGGCCCTGGCCCGGCGCGTCGGCGCCGACATCCTGACCGGCCGGCCGGTGGCCTTCGGCGACCGGCTGATGTATGCGCTCGGCAACCTGCTGGTGTACGGCCCGCTGCGCAACGTGCTGGGCATGAGCCGCATCCGCGTGGCCTACACGGCGGGCGCGGCCATCGGGCCCGACCTGTTCCGCTTCTACCGCTCCATCGGCATCAACCTCAAGCAGTTCTACGGCCAGACCGAGACCTGCGCCTACGTCTGCCTGCAGCGCGACGGGCAGGTGCAGCTCAACAGCGTGGGCAGCGCCGCGCCCGGCATGGAGCTGAAGATCGCCGACAGCGGCGAGGTGCTGGTGCGCGGCGTGTCGGTGCTCAAGGAGTACTACAAGCGCCCCGACGCCACCGCCGAGGTGCTCGATGCGGACGGCTACTTCCACACCGGCGACGCCGGCGTGATCGACCACGAGGGCCACCTGCGCATCATCGACCGCGCCAAGGACGTTGGGCGCCTGAACGGCCCCGGCGGCACCTGCAACGGCGCCATGTTCGCGCCCAACTACATCGAGAACAAGCTCAAGTTCTTCCCGCAGATCAAGGAGGCGGTGTGCTTCGGCCACGGCCGCGACGAGGTCTGCGCCTTCGTCAACATCGACTACGAGGCGGTCGGCAACTGGGCCGAGCGGCGCGGCCTGCCCTACGGCGGCTACGTGGATCTGGCCGGCAAGGCCGAGGTGCTGCAGCTGGTGAAGGACTGCGTCGAGCAGGTCAACGCCGACCTGGCGGCCGAGGAAGGCATGGAGGCCACGCAGATCGCGCGCTTCCTGGTGCTGCACAAGGAGCTGGACCCGGACGACGACGAGCTGACCCGCACGCGCAAGGTGCGGCGCGGCTTCATCGCCGACAAGTACGCGGTGCTGGTCGACGCGCTGTACGGCGGCAAGGCCGAGCAGTTCATCGAGACGCAGGTCAAGTTCGAGGACGGGCGCACCGGCAAGGTCAGCGCCACGCTGAAGATCGTGCAGGCGAAGCAGTTCCCGCCGGTGAAGGCGGCCGCATGAACGCGATGACGGAACAGGAACTGTCGGCCGCCGCGCCCAAGGGCGGCCGCCGCATCGGCGAGGTGATCCTCGACGTGCAGAACATCACCCTGCGCTTCGGCGGCGTGAAGGCGCTCACCGACATCAGCTTCGACGTGCGCGAGCACGAGGTGCGCGCCATCATCGGCCCCAACGGCGCCGGCAAGAGCTCGATGCTCAACTGCATCAACGGCGTGTACCAGCCGCAGGAAGGCAGGATCACCTTCCGCGGCCAGACCTTCCGCCACATGAACTCGCGCCAGGTGGCCGAGATGGGCGTGGCCCGCACCTTCCAGAACCTGGCCCTGTTCAAGGGCATGAGCGTGCTGGACAACATCATGACCGGCCGCAACCTCAAGATGAAGAGCGGCCTGCTGGCGCAGGCGCTGCGCATCGGCCCGGCCGAGCGGGAGGAGCTGCGCCACCGCGAGTTCGTCGAGCACATCATCGACTTCCTGGAGATCCAGGCCTGGCGCAAGACGCCGGTGGGCCGCCTGCCCTACGGCCTGCAGAAGCGCGTCGACCTCGGCCGCGCGCTGGCGATGGAGCCGCAGGTGCTGCTGCTGGACGAGCCGATGGCCGGCATGAACGTGGAGGAGAAGCAGGACATGAGCCGCTTCATCCTCGACGTGAACGACGAGTTCGGCAGCACCATCGTGCTGATCGAGCACGACATGGGCGTGGTGATGGACATCTCCGACCGCGTGGTGGTGCTGGACTACGGCAAGAAGATCGGCGACGGCACCCCTCATGAGGTGCGCAGCAATCCCGAAGTCATCCGGGCCTACCTCGGAGCGGAACACTAGCCATGGGCTTCTTCCTCGAAACCCTCCTCGGCGGCCTGATGGTGGGCATGCTGTATTCGCTGATCGCGCTGGGCTTCGTGCTCATCTACAAGGCCAGCGGCGTCTTCAACTTCGCGCAGGGCGCGATGGTGCTGTTCGCGGCGCTGGCGATGGCGCGCTTCTCGGAATGGATTCCGAAGTGGCTGGGCTTCGAGAGCCTGCTGCTGGCCAACCTGCTGGCCTTCGTCGCCGCCATGGCGGTGATGGTGGTGGTGGCCTGGCTGATCGAGCGGCTGGCGCTGAGCAGGCTGGTCAACCAGGAGCACATCACGCTGCTGATGGCCACGCTGGGCATCACCTACTTCCTCGACGGGCTGGGCCAGACGCTGTTCGGCAACGACATCTACAAGATCGACGTCGGCATGCCCAAGGACCCGATGATTCTGATGGAAAGCAGCTTCGAGGGCGGCGTGCTGGTGAGCAAGGAGGACCTGGTCGCCGCGCTGGTGGCGGCCGCGCTGGTGCTGGTGCTGACGCTGTTCTTCCAGAAGACCTCCACCGGCCGCGCGCTGCGCGCGGTGGCCGACGACCACCAGGCGGCGCAGTCCATCGGCATCCCGCTCAACCGCATCTGGGTGATCGTGTGGTCGGTGGCAGGCTTCGCGGCGCTGGTGGCCGGGATCATCTGGGGCTCCAAGCTGGGCGTGCAGTTCTCGCTGTCGCTGGTGGCGCTGAAGGCGCTGCCGGTGGTGATCCTGGGCGGTCTGACCTCGGTGCCCGGCGCCATCATCGGCGGCCTGCTGATCGGCGTGGGCGAGAAGCTGTCGGAGATCTACCTCGGGCCGCTCTTGGGCGGCGGCATCGAGATCTGGTTCGCCTACGTGCTGGCGCTGGTGTTCCTGCTGGTGCGGCCGCAGGGCCTGTTCGGCGAAAAAATCATTGATCGAGTCTGAGCCATGCTCTACCGCGAAAACGGCCAGTTCAAGTCCAGCTACCGCGCCGACCAGCAGATCTTCCCGATCCTGCAGGACCGCATCGCCATCCTCGCGCTGCTCGCGTTCGCCTTCGTGGCGATGCCCTTCGCCTCCGAATACTGGCTGCGCGCCATCGTCACGCCCTTCCTCATCCTCTCGCTGGCCGCGCTGGGGCTGAACATCCTGGTGGGCTACTGCGGGCAGATCTCGCTGGGCACCGGCGCCTTCATGGCGGTGGGCGCCTACGCGGCCTACAACTTCCACGTGCGCATCGACGGCATGCCGCTGATCGCCTCGCTGCTGCTGGGCGGACTGTGCGCCACGGCGGTGGGCGTGCTGTTCGGCATCCCCAGCCTGCGCATCAAGGGCCTGTACCTGGCGGTGGCGACGCTGGCGGCGCAGTTCTTCACCGACTGGGCCTTCCTGCGCATCCCCTTCTTCACCAACAACTCGACCTCGGGCTCGGTGAGCGTGGCCGGCCTGCAAGTCTTCGGCCTGCCGATCGAGACGCCGGCCCAGAAGTACCTGCTGTGCCTGACGCTGGTGGTGGTGTTCGCGCTCCTGGCCAAGAACCTCACGCGCAGCGCCATCGGCCGCGAGTGGATGGCGATGCGTGACATGGACGTGGCGGCGGCCGTCATCGGCATCCGGCCGGTGTACGCCAAGCTCACGGCCTTCGCGGTCAGCAGCTTCATCGTCGGCGTGGCCGGCGCGCTGTGGGGCTTCATCCACCTCGGCGCGTGGGAGCCGGCGGCCTTCAGCATCGACCGCTCGTTCCAGCTCCTCTTCATGGTGATCATCGGCGGTCTGGGCTCGATCATGGGCAGCTTCTTCGGCGCCGCCTTCATCGTGCTGCTGCCGATCTTCCTGAACCAGATGCCGGGCTGGTTCGGCCTGTCGATCTCCACCGCGCTGGCCTCGCACCTCGAGTTCATGATCTTCGGCGCGCTGATCGTGTTCTTCCTGATCGTGGAGCCGCACGGCCTGGCGCGCCTGTGGTCCACCTTCAAGGAAAAGCTCAGGCTCTGGCCCTTCCCCCATTGACTTCCTCGTTTCTCGTCCGCACGCCCCGTGCCTTTCAACAACCAGGAGACACAACCATGAAGCTGAAATCCCTCGCCCTTGCCGTCGCCGCCGCCGCGGCCCTGGCAGGCACGGCCGGCTCCGCCTTCGCGCAGGCCAGCGAGCAGTTCTTCCCGCTGCTGGTCTACCGCACCGGCCCCTACGCGCCCAACGGCACGCCCTGGGCCAACGGGGCGCAGGACTACCTCAAGCTGGTCAACGCCACCGGCGGCATCAACGGCGTGAAGATCGCCTTCGAGGAGTGCGAGACCGGCTACGCCACCGACAAGGGCGTGGAGTGCTACGAGCGCCTGAAGAGCCGCGGCGCCAGCTCCTTCGACCCGCAGGCCACCGGCATCACCTTCGCGCTCACCGACAAGGTGCCGCACGACAAGATCCCGCTGATCACGCTGGGCTACGGCCTGGCGGCCTCGCAGGACGGCGGCGTGTTCAAGTGGAACTTCCCGCTCATGGGCAGCTACTGGACGGCGGCCGACATCCTGATCCAGCACATCGCCAAGAAGGAAGGTGGCGCCGACAAGCTCAAGGGCAAGAAGATCACCCTGGTCTACCACGACTCGCCCTTCGGCAAGGAGCCGATCCCGCTGCTGCAGGAGCGCGCCAAGCTCAACGGCTTCGAGCTGTCGCTGATCCCGGTGACGGCGCCGGGCGTGGAGCAGAAGTCGGCCTGGCTGCAGGTGCGCCAGCAGCGCCCCGACTACGTGCTGCTGTGGGGCTGGGGCGTGATGAACTCCACCGCGCTGAAGGAGGCCGTGGCCACCGGCTACCCGCGCGAGAAGATGTTCGGCGTGTGGTGGGCCGGCGCCGAGCCCGACACGCGCGACGTGGGCGCCAACGCCAAGGGCTACAGCGCCCTGGCGCTCAACACCTCGGGCACGCAGCCCAAGGTCATCCAGGACATCCTCAAGCAGGTGCACGACAAGGGCCAGGGCAGCGGCCCGAAGGACGAGGTCGGCTCGGTGCTCTACACGCGCGGCGCCATCATCTCCATGCTGCGCGTGGAGGCCGTGCGCCGCGCGCAGGAGCGCTTCGGCAAGGGCAAGGTCATGACGGGCGAGCAGGTGCGCTGGGGCTTCGAGAACCTGGCGCTGGACCAGAAGCGGCTCGACGCGCTGGGCTTCTCGGGCGTGCTGCGCCCCATCAGCACCAGCTGCCAGGACCACATGGGCTCGACCTGGGCGCGCGTGCACACCTGGGACGGCAGCAAGTGGGGCGGCATGTCCGACTGGTACCAGGCCGACGAGTCGATCATCAAGCCGATGGCGAAGGCGGCGGCCGACAAGTACGCGGCCGAGAAGAAGCTGACGCGCCGCGAGGCGGCGGACTGCCAGTCCTGAACGGACCGGCAGCGCCGCGAGGCGGCTGTACCGACGGCACCCTCCCCCTCCCGCCGAGCGGCAGGGGGAGCCCGGTTCCCAGGGAGCCGGCATGTGCAAGCCCGGCGGCGCCGCGCTTGCACATGCCAACCAACACACCATGACTCAAGCCAACATCCTGCTCGACGTCAACGGCATCGAGGTCATCTACAACCACGTGATCCTCGTGCTCAAGGGCGTCTCGCTCCAGGTGCGCGAGGGCGGCATCGTCGCGCTGCTGGGCGGCAACGGCGCGGGCAAGACCACCACGCTGCGCGCCGTGTCCAACCTGCTGGCCGGCGAGCGCGGCGCCGTCACCAAGGGCACCATCCAGCTGCGCGGCGAGCGCATCGAGGCACTCTCGCCCGCGGCGCTGGTCAAGCGCGGCCTGGTGCAGGTGATGGAGGGCCGGCACTGCTTCGCGCACCTGACCATCGAGGACAACCTCATGACCGGCGCCTACACCCGCACCGACGGCAAGGCCGCCATCGCCGAGACGCTGGAGAAGGTCTACGCCTACTTCCCGCGGCTGAAGACGCGGCGCGGCTCGCAGGCCGCCTACACCTCCGGCGGCGAGCAGCAGATGTGCGCCATCGGCCGCGCGCTGATGGCCAACCCGAGCATGGTGCTGCTGGACGAGCCCTCGATGGGCCTGGCGCCGCAGATCGTGGAGGAGGTCTTCGCCATCGTGAAGGACCTCAACGCCAAGGAGCGCGTGACCTTCCTCCTGGCCGAGCAGAACACCAACATGGCGCTGCGCTTCGCGGACTACGGCTACATCCTCGAGAGCGGCCGCATCGTGATGGACGGCGCCGCCGAGAGCCTGCGCGAGAACGAGGACGTCAAGGAGTTCTACCTCGGCATGGGCGGCGCGGACCGCAAGAGCTTCCGCGACGTGAAGAGCTACAAGCGCAGGAAGAGGTGGCTGGCGTGAACGGCTTCTACGACACCCTCGAACGCCGCGACCCGGCCGAGCGCGAGCGCGACCTGCTGGCCGCGCTGCCGCGCCAGGTCCTGCATGCGCAGACGGCCACGGCGGCCTTCGGCGAAATCCTGCAGGGCGTGCCCGCCACCGGGGTGACGAACCGCGAGGCCCTGGCGCGCCTGCCCGTCACGCGCAAGAGCGAGCTGCTCGAGCTGCAGAAGGCGCGGCGCGCCGCCGATCCGCTGGGCGGCTTCGCGGCCGTGGCGCGCGGGGCCCGCATGCCGCGCGTGTTCGCCAGCCCCGGGCCGATCTACGAGCCCGAGGGGACGGCGCGCGACTACTGGCGCCTGGGCCGCGCCCTGTTCGCGGCGGGCTTCCGTGCCGGCGAGCTGGCGCACAACAGCTTCAGCTACCACATGACGCCGGCCGGCGCGATGATGGAGAACGGCGCCCATGCGCTGGGCTGCACCGTCTTCGCCGGCGGCACCGGGCAGACCGAGCAGCAGCTCGAGGCCATGGCCGACCTGCGGCCGGACGGCTACATCGGCACGCCGAGCTTCCTGAAGATCCTGCTGGAGAAGGCCGCGGAGAAGGGCATCGCCCTGCCCTGGCTGACCAAGGCGCTGGTCTCCGGCGAGGCCTTCCCGCCCAGCCTGCGCGACCACCTGGCGGGGCTCGGCGTGCAGGGCATGCAGTGCTACGCCACGGCCGACCTGGGCCTGATCGCCTACGAGACCGCGGCGCGCGAGGGGCTGGTGGTGGACGAGGGCGTGCTGGTCGAGATCGTGCGCCCCGGCACCGGCGACCCGGTGGCCGAAGGCGAGGTGGGCGAGGTGGTGGTGACCACGCTGAACCCCGACTACCCGCTGGTGCGCTTCGGCACCGGCGACCTCTCGGCCGTGCTGCCCGGCGCCTGCCCGACCGGCCGCACCAACCTGCGCATCAAGGGGTGGATGGGCCGCGCCGACCAGACCACCAAGGTGCGCGGCATGTTCGTCCACCCCTCGCAGGTGGCTGCCATCGTGCAGCGCTTTCCCGAGGCGCAGCGGGCGCGGCTGGTGGTGGAAGGCGAGATGGGCGAGGACCGGATGACGCTGCACATCGAGTGCGCCGGCACCCCGCCGGCCGGCCTCGACGAGCGCGTCGCCGAGGCCGCGCGCGAGATCACCAAGCTGCGGGCGCAGGTGCGCCTCGTGCCCGCCGGCAGCCTGGCCAACGACGGCAAGGTGATCGAGGACGCGCGCAGCTACCGCTGAACGGCCGCCCCGCCCCGCGCGTCAGCTCGCCGGGCGCATCCGGCCGAGCTGGAACACCGAGTTCGGCGCGTCCGGCAGCCGCGGCTTGACCGGACCGGGCAGCGGCTTCTTCACCGCCCGCTCCGGCGTCGCCTCGTGCAGGCGCACGCCCTGCGCGATCTGATCGTCGACCAGCTTCTGCAGCGACACGGAATCCAGGAACTCGACCACCTTCTGGCTCAGCGAGGCCCACAGCTCGGGGGCGTTGCAGCGCTGCGGGTCGTCCGACTCGGCCGCGGCCGGCGGCGCGCCGGTGGAGGCCAGCGCATCGACGGCGTAGAGGATGTCGGCCACCGTGATGCCCGCCGCCGGGCGCGCCAGCGAGTAGCCGCCGCCCGGGCCGCGCGTGGAAGCCACCAGCCCGTGCTGGCGCAGCTGCGCGAACATCTGCTCCAGGTAGGACAGCGAAATGTTCTGGCGACGGCTGAGCACCGCCAGAGACAGCGGCCCCGCGTGGCGGTGCAGCGCCACGTCGATCATCGCCACGACGGCCTGACGGCCCTTGGTGCTCAGACGCATGGTGTCTCCTTCTGCCGCGATGCGGCGCAGGGGTGGATGGAAAGGGTGTCCCCCATGGACACACCTGTCGAATGTAGGTTCCCCAACCCTTCGAGAAAAGTCGTTTTTTGTGCATCATCGATGCGTAAATAACTGATGATGAGCCATGAACTACAAGCACCTGCACTACTTCTGGGCGGCCGCCAAGGCGGGCGGCATCGTCAAGGCCGGCGCGCAGCTGCACGTGACGCCGCAGACGCTCTCGGCCCAGATCAAGCTGCTGGAGGACGCGCTGGGCTGCCGCCTGCTGCGCCGCACGGGCCGCCACGTGGAACTGACCCCGGAGGGCCACACGGCGCTGGCCTATGCGGAACAGATCTTCGCGCTCGGCGCCGAGCTGGAAGCCGCCGTGGGCCAAAGGCGCGACGCGCAGCGGACGCTCACTTTCCGCGTCGGCATCGCGGACGCGGTGCCCAAGCCCATCGCCTACCGCCTGCTCGAGCCCGCCCTGGCGCTGGAGGAGCAGGTGCGCCTGATCTGCCACGAAGGCCCGTTCCGCGACCTGCTGGGCCAGCTGTCGGTGCTGCGGCTGGACCTGGTCATCGCCACCGAGCCCATGGGCCGGCAGACCGGCGTCAAGGCCTTCAACCACGCGCTGGGCGCCACGGCCATGCTGTTCTTCGCCCTCCCGTCGCTGCTGCAGGAGATCGGCACCGACTTTCCCGCCTGCCTGGAAGGCGCCCCGATGCTGATGCCCGGCGCCTCGTCAGCGATGCGCCAGCGGCTGGACCTGTGGCTCGCCGAGCGCCGGCTGCGCCCGCGGCCGATCGGCGAGTTCGACGACGCCGCCCTGCTCAAGGCCTTCGGCGGCGAGGGCCGCGGCGTCTTCATGTCGCCCGCGGTGCTCGAAGAGGAGACCTGCGCCCAGTACGGCGTGCGGGCCTTCGGCCGCGTGGACGAGCTGGTCGAGGAGTTCTTCGCCATCTCGGTGGAGCGGCGCATCAGCCACCCCTGCGTGGCCGCCATCAGCCGCGCCGCGCGGGGACACTTCCTGCGGACATGAGCGAGGCGGCGAATCGCGCGGCAGCGGCCCGGCCGGCGGTGGACGCGCGCGGCGTCGGGTAGTCTCTTCGACGAAAGCCGCCCCATGCCTGCCGACACCACGACGCCCGCCCAGGACCCCGACCTGCTGCGCCGCCTGCTGCGCGCGAAGGACCGCATGGACGCGGCCTCGCACGAGGCGTGGCCCGTCCCGCGGCTGGCCAGCGTGAGCGGCGTTTCCGAGGCGCATTTCGCGCGCTCGTTCAAGCAGGCCTTCGGCGTGCCGCCGCACCGCTATCTGCTCACGCGGCGCATCGAGCGCGCGACGGCGCTGCTGCGCGACACCGACCTGCCGGTCACCGAGATCGCCTTCCAGACCGGCTGGGAGAGCCTGGGCAGCTTCGGCCGCACCTTCCGGGACATCACCGGCGAGAGCCCGAGCGCCAACCGCGAACGCGGGCGCGCCCGGGCGAACCAGCTCGACCGCGTGCCCCACTGCATCGTCAGCACCGCCCACCGGCCCGGCCTCGACATCGCAGTTTCGGAGAAGCGGCGCCGCGAGGCGGGAGCTACAAAGGCGCCTTTCAAGAAGGAACAGGAGCTCCCATGAGTCAAGGTGTCGATGTGGTCGGCGTGTATGTGCGGGACCAGGACGAAGCGCTCGCGTTCTATGTCGAGAAGCTCGGTTTTCGCGTCCACACGGACGTGCGCAACGGCGATTTCCGCTGGCTGACGGTGCAGCACCCGGAGCAGCCCGCCTTCCAGCTGGGCCTGTTCACCCCGGGGCCGCCGATGCAGGACGAGGCGACCGCGCAGGCGCTGCGCGCGCTGGTGGCCAAGGGGGCCATGCCGCCGCTCGTGCTGGCGGTCCACGACTGCCGCGCCGCCTACGAACGCCTGCGGGGCCTGGGGGTGGAATTCACGCAGGAGCCCGTCGAACGCTACGGCAGCGTGGATGCGGGCTTCCGCGATCCCTCGGGCAACGGCTGGAAGATGATCGGGGAGCGCCGGCGCTGATGCCGGTGCGCTCCGGCGCAGGGACTGGCCGATCCACCACGCCGCCAGTCTCGCAACGCCGGGCGCCCCCCGAAATCCAGGGCCGGGCCAGGAGGCGCCCGGTGCCGCTGGAAGGTGCCTCGCCCCCGCACGCGGCCACGCCGTAGGGCAGGCTCAATCCTCCAGGAACAGGTCCGCCACCATCGAGCGCAGCCACTGGTTCGCCGGGTCCTGCTGATAGCGCTGGTGCCAGTGCTGCTTGATGGAGAAGGTCGGGAACCGGAACGGGGCGGGAATCGACTTCACCTTCGCGATGCGCACCAGCATCTGCGCGATGCGCTCCGGAACGGTGGCGACCAGGTCGGTGTTGGCGAGCAGATTGCCCACGCCCGGCAGCGTGGGCAGCGAGAGCGCCACCTTGCGCTGGACTCGCAGGCGGTCCAGGCTCTGCTCCACCAGGTCGTGCCCCGTGCCGGGCGCCGTGATGACGACGTGCTTCTCCCGCTTGAACAGGCCCTGCGTCAGGCGCTGCCCGATGCGGGGATGCTCGCGCCGGACGACGCAGGCGAACGACTGGTCGAACAGCTTCTGCTGGTAGAAGCCCGCCTCCAGCTCGGGCATGAAGCCGACGGCCAGGTCGGCATCCCCGGACTCCAGCAGCCTGGGCGTGTCGGAGGTGATGCGCAGGACGTCCACGCGCACCTCCGGCGCGACCTTGCCGATCTTGTTGATCAGCGACGGCAGGAATTCGAGGTGGCTGATGTCCGTCATCGCGATGTGGAACTTCCGCCGCGACGAGGCCGGGTCGAACACGACCTGCTGCTGCGTCACGGCGCGCAGGAGATCCAGCGCCTCGCGCAGCGGCTGCGCGAGGGCGACCGCATGCGGCGTCGGCATCATGCCGGCCGCCGTGCGGACGAACAGGCCGTCGTTGAACTGGCGGCGCAGGCGCGCCAGCGCGAGGCTCACGGAAGTCTGCGCGAGACCGAGGTTCTCACCCGCGCGCGTGACGCTGCGCGTCTTGTAGATCTCGTCGAAGACGGCGAGAAGCCTGATGTCCATTATTCGATTTCCTGCTGGCCAGCACCATCGGTGCTGCACCGGCGCAATGGTGCCTGCCACATATCCCTTCGGGCAATTCGGGCGCACCACTATTCGAATTCCCGCTCACGCCTATTGATGGCGCGGCATGGACGCCGCCCACCCGCCCCGGCTATGGTCGCGCCCTTCGAGAAAGAGGCAGGAGCAGGCAATGGAAGCGTCGTTGGCGGTACTGGTGGAGACACCGCGGGAGATCCCGGTCCATGGGCCGGTGTTCGATGTCGTCGTCCTCGGCGGCGGACCTGCCGGCATCGCGGCGGCCCATGCCGCCGCCCGCGATGGCGCGCAGGTGCTGCTCGTCGAGCGCTACGGCTTCCTCGGCGGCATGGGCACCGCCGCCGGCGTGACCAACTTCTGCGGCCTGCATGCCAACGTCCACGGTGCGCACCACCGCGTCGTGCGCGGCATGGCCGATGAATTGCTGCGGCGCATGGATGCGCTGAAGGGGCTCAACACGCCCCACGTGGTGCTGGGGCGGATCCAGGCACAGGCCTACGACACCGCCGCCTTCAAGTGCGCGGCCGACGGCCTGCTGGCGGATGCGGGGGTGCAGCTGCTCTTCCACGCGCTGGTGGCCGGCGTCCACCGGTCGGCCGGCGGCCACCTCGACGCCGTCGTGCTGGAGACCAAGTCGGGGCGTATCGCAGTGCGCGGGCGCATGTTCGTCGACTGCACGGGCGACGCCGACCTGGCACACCAGGCGGGCCTGCCTACCGAGAAGGGCGACGAGCAGGGCCATCTCCTGTACCCGACGCTGATGTTCCGTGTCGGCGAGGTGGACGCCGACCGCGCCGGCGAGGCCTGGCGCACCATCCCGCAGCGCATGGACGAGGCCGAGGCGAGCGGCGAGTTCAGCTTCCCCCGCCGCGGCGCCATTGTCCGCCCGCAAAAGCATGCCTATGAATGGCGCGTCAACGTCACGCAGCTGAAGAATGCCGACGGAACGGCGGCGGACGGCACCGACGCCTGGTCGCTGAGCCGGGCCGAAGTCGAAGGGCGCCGCCAGATCGTGGAATACCTGCGCTTCCTGCGCGCGAAGGTGCCCGGCTTCGAGCAGGCCTACGCGCTGGACATCGCGCCGCAACTGGGCGTGCGGGAGACGCGCCGGCTGGTCGCCGAGTACATGCTCACGCAGGACGACATCGTGCAGTGCCGGGATTTCGCCGACAGCATCGGCGTCAACGGATGGCCGCTGGAGCGCCACGTCGCCGGAGATGTGCAGTGGGTCTGGCCGGAGGCCGGCTCGCGCGGCTTCAACCACCTGCCCTATCGCATGCTGCTGCCGCGACGCGCCCGCGCCGGCGGCGTGGAGAACGTCCTGGTGGCGGGGCGCTGCGCCGGCATGACGCACGAGGGCCAGTCGGCCGCGCGCGTGACCGGCGCCTGCTTCGCGATGGGACAGGCGGCCGGCGCCGCCGCCGCGCTGGCAGTGCGCCACGGCGTCAGCCCGCACGACCTCGACGTCCAGCGGCTGCAGCAGGCCCTGCTGGCCCAGGGCGCCTTCCTCGGCACGGACAGCCTGCCGGCGCCCTGATCCGCGGCCTCCGGGCACCACAGACCCCTCATGTTCAACAAGGAGACAAGCATGCTTCGCCGTACCCTCTTCCATTGCATCGCCAGCGCGGCGCTGGCCGCCCACTGCGGCCTGCTGCACGCGCAGGCCTGGCCCGCCAAGCCGGTGCGGATGATCGTTCCCTTCCCCGCCGGTTCCACGCCGGACCTGCTGGCGCGCATCCTGACGGACCGCCTTTCGGTTCGCCTGGGACAGGCCTTCGTGGTGGAGAACCGCAACGGGGCGGCCGGCAACATCGGTACCGACGTTGTCGCCAAGGCTGCGCCCGACGGCTACACCGTCGGCGTGAGCATCGCCGGCCCCCTGGCCATCAACCCGCTGCTGTTCAAGTCGATGCCCTACGACCCGGCGCGCGACCTCAAGCTCATCACGGTGGCGGCGACGCAGCCTTCGGTGCTGGTGGCCTCCAACAAGCTGAAGGCCTCGGGGCCGAAGGAACTCTTCGCGCTGCTCTCCCGCAAGGAGGGGCACTACAGCTTCGCGTCGATGGGAGCCGGAACGATCTCCCAGATGGGCATGTACGTGCTGACGGCGGAGAGCCCGGCCGACGTGGTCCACGTGCCGTACGCCGGCTCCGGCGCCTGCTCGGTGGCGGTCATGTCCGGCGAGGTCGACTTCGCGCTGCTGCCGGCCGCCGCCGTGGTGCCGCACATCCGGAGCGGCAAGATGAAGGCCCTGGGCGTCGCCGACAGCAAGAGGATGGTGGACCTGCCCGGCGTGCCCACGTTGACGGAAGCCGGCGTCCGCAACGTGGCGGCCGACGCCTGGATCGGGGTGGTCGCCCCCGCCGCGACGCCCGACGCCATCGCCGACCGCCTCCGCGGCGAGATCCTCCAGGTGCTGGCGGAACCTGCCGTGCGGGAGAAGCTGCGCGTGCAGTCCATGGAGGCCGTCGGCAGCTCGCCGGCCGAGTTTCGCGACGTGCTGGACCGCGAGCTGAAGCTCTGGGGCCCGGTGATCAAGCAGTACGACATCACGATCCAGTAGGCGGAACCATGCACCCCTACCGCATTCCCGACGCCCTGGCCGAACGGCTGATGACGCGCCGTGGCCGGCTGCATCCGTTCGAGTCGCTCGATCCGCTGCGGACGGCCCTGGTCGTCATCGACATGCAGGACGCGTTCTGCGTGCCGGGCATGCCGCTGGAGGTGCCGGCCGCGCGCGGCATCGCCGACAACATCAATGCCCTCGCGCACGCGGTGCGCGAGGCGGGAGGCATCGTCGTGTGGGTGTCGATGACGGTCCCGACCCTGGCCGACTGGCCGGTCTACCTCGAGCAGATGCTCGCGCCGGACCTGGCGCGGGACGTGCAGCGGAGCCTGCAGCCCGGCATGCCCGGGCACGCGCTGTGGCACGGGATGGCGGTCGACGCGGACAAGGACCTCATGCTGCCGAAAAGCCGGTTCAGCGCCTTTCTGCCCGGGTCCTCGGACCTGGCGCAGCGCTTGCGCCAGCGGGACATCGACACCGTGCTCATCGCCGGCACCTTGACCAACGTGTGCTGCGAATCGTCCGCGCGGGACGCGGCGATGCAGGATTTCCGGGTGACGATGGTCTCCGACGCGAATGCGGCGCGCGCGGACACAGACCATGCCGTCGCGCTCGACATGTTCCTCCAGGCGTTCGGCGACGTGCGGACGACGGCGGAGGCACTGGCGCTGGTCCGCGAGGGCGTCAGGCCGGATCGAACCAGGGCGGGCGAGGCGCGAACTTCCTCTTGAGGAAACCCGCGAGCGCCTGGACGCGGGGCAGCCCCAGGCGGTCCTCAGGGATCTGCATGCGGATGTGGAACTCCGGGATGGCGTAGTCCGGCATCAGCTCCTCGAGCGTGCCCGCCTGGATGTGGGGCAGCACCATGTACGAGGACAGGCAGGTGATCCCGTTGCCGGCCAGGGCCGCCTGCAGCAGGTGCTGCCCATAGTTGCTGTTGAGCTTGTGCTCGAGCCGGATGGCGACGGCGCCCGCCGGCCCCAGGAAGTTCCAGGCCGCGCCGGTGGCCTCGTAGTTGAGCGTGTCGTGGATGGCGAGGGCCTGCGGCGTTGCCGGCCGCCCGCGGCGCCTCAGGTAGGCAGGCGACGCGACGACCATGCGCTGCACGGCGCACAGCGCCTCCTCGTGGACACCGAAGTAGGTGGCGGGCAGCATGCCGATCGCCAGGTCGAAGCCTTCCTCCGCCGGGTTGACGGAACGGTCCACCGCCAGGACGTCCAGGAAGACCTCGCGGTGCCGGCGCTGGAAAGCGTTCAGCATGTCGGTCAGGTACAGCGCCATCAGCGTGGTCGGCACCTTGATGCGGATGCGGCCCGCCAGGCGCGTCGGCCGGGTGCCCACGCTGGTCAGCACATCCTCGACCTGCTCGATGGCGCGCCGGACGCGCGAAAGATGCAGCCGGCCTGCATCGGTCAGACGCATGCTGCGCGTGCTCCGCTCGAACAGCGCCACGCCCACGCGCTCCTCCAGCTGGTCCACCCGCTTCTTCACCACGGACGTCGCCACGCCCGCGCGCCGCGCCGCCTCCGAGAAGCTGCCGACCTCGGCGACCGAGACCACGGCCTTCATGTTCTGGAGGGTGTCCATCCTTGCCTCATCTTTCTCGAATCGAGAAACCACTTCGCTCAAAGACCGATATTGTTGATCGATCCCCGAAAAATGACACTGAGTCCGCGGCTTTCCGCCGTCCCCACAGAACACCACGAGACAAATCGCATGCACCCTTTCGTCCGACCTGCGCGGCTGATGATCGCCGCGGGCCTGGCGCTCGCCGCCGGCATCGCGCCGGGCGCGGCGCCCGCAGCCAACGCCTGGCCCATCCGTCCCGTCCGGCTCGTCGTCGGCTACCCGGCGGGCACCTCTCCCGACCTGGTGGCGCGCGCCATCCAGCCCGCGCTCGGCCAGGCCCTCGGCCAGCCAGTGGTCGTCGAGAACAAGCCGGGCGCCGGCGGCAACATCGGGGTCGACCAGGTCGTGAGGACCACCGACGGCCACACGTTCGGCATCACCACCAACGGGCCGCTCACGACCTCCCCGAAGCTCTACCCCAGGCTGCCCTACGACGTGGCGAAGGACATCAGGCCGCTGTCGCTGGCCGCCACCAGCGCGCAGGTGCTGGTCACCGACGCCCGCGTGCCGGCGCAGACCGCCAAGGAGTTCGTCGCCTGGGGCCAGGCCCGGCCGGACGGCGTGACCTTCGGTTCCATCGGCGTCGGCACGGGCTCGCACCTCACGATGGAACTGTTCGCGCGGCGCGCGGGCGTGAAGATGCTGCACGTGCCCTACCAGGGCTTCCCGCAGATCACCCAGGCGATGATCTCGCACGACCTGCAGTCCGCCTTCATGGCGCCTTCCGGCGCCCTCGAGCAGGCCAGGGCCGGCAAGGTGCGCGTCCTGGGCATCAGCTCGGCGCAGCGCTCGCCGCAGTTCCCGGACGTGCCCACCATCGCGGACGCAGCGGGGCTGCCCGGGTTCAATGCCGAACTCTGGATCGCCGCCTTCGCCCCGGCGAGCATGCCGGCGGAGACCGCCGCCCGCCTGGCCAGGGAGATCAACGCCGTCCTGCGGCGGCCCGACGTGCGCGCCCAGCTGGCCGCCCAGGGCTGGGAGGCCCGCGGAGAGCCTCCGCAGGCCCTGGCCCGCCGCATCGCGGACGACACGCGGCTGTGGGGCCGGATCATCGACCAGGCCGGGATCCACCTCGAGTGAAGACGGCGACCGCCGCAGGAACACCATGACGACCACCACCCTTGAACTGCAGGCGAACCCGCGCCCCGGCGTCGACCTGGATCGCCTGATCGTCGACCGCCCCGAAGAAGGGCTGTTCCAGGTCCGCCGCGACGTCTTCACCGACCCGGCGATCTTCGAGCTGGAGATGGCCCACATCTTCGAAGGCACCTGGCTGTACCTCGGGCTGGAAAGCCAGATCGCGCGGCCGCACGACTACCTCACCACCTTCATGGGCCGCCAGCCGGTGCTCGTGATGCGCGACGGCGCCGGCAGGATCGGCGCATTCCTCAATACCTGCCGCCACCGCGGGGCCGTGGTGTGCCCCTACAGGCACGGCAACGCCCGGGCGCACATGTGCCGCTACCACGGCTGGACCTACGACAGCGGCGGCCGCAGCGTCGGCATCGCCCAGGGCAGGGACGGGCAGTATCCGGCCGGCTTCGCGGGCGAGAACCACGACCTCATGCCGATCGCGCGCCTGGCGAGCTATCGCGGCTTCATCTTCGGCAGCCTGAACCCCGACGTGCCCGGCCTCGCGGAGCACCTGGGCGACGCGCGGGTGTTCCTCGACCTGGTCGTCGACCAGAGCCCGCATGGCGTGGAGTGCGTGCCGGGCGAGGTCAACTACACCTTCGACGGCAACTGGAAGCTGCAGTTCGAGAACGGACTGGACTACTACCACTTCGCGACCACGCACAGCTCCTACATGGACGTGCTGCAGCACCGCGTCAGGACCGGCGCCGCGGCCGTGCCCAGGACCTACGAGAAGGACGACGTGCAGGAGGCCGCGGGCAGCTACACGTTCAGCCGCGGCCACGCGCTGATGTACGCGATCCGCAAGCAGGGGCGCGTGCATGCCCGGCCGCTGGCCAGCGACCCCGGCGCCATGGACGAGATCCGCGCCCGCGTGGGCGAGGTGCGCGCGAGATGGATGCTGCGCCAGCGCAACCTCACCATCTTCCCCAACCTCCAGATCGTCGACATCAGCGCACAGCAGCTGCGCACCTGGCGGCCGCTGGGGCCGGGCCGGACGGAGATGAGCTCGCACTGCCTCGCGCCCATCGGCGAAGGGGACGAGGCGCGTGCGATGCGCATCCGCAACTACGAGGACTTCTTCAATCCCACCGGGATGGGTTCGTCCGACGACAACCTGATGTACGAGTACGTGCAGTCCGGCTACGAGGCCACCGCCGGAGGCCCGACGCAGGGCTACCTGCGCGGGCTGGGCGAACGCCTGCTGCCCTCGGACCCGTTCGCGGAGGAACTGGGCATCTCTCCCAGGTCCTGGGCCTGGGGCCCCGTCACCTTCGGCGACGAGACCTGCTTCCACGAAGGCTACCGCGAGTGGCGCCGGCTGATCGCCCGCGGCCTGGAGCGACGCGGCGGCGCCGCGGGGTGCCGCCATGGTTGACCCGCAGGCCAGCGCCGCAGCCGCCGAACTGCTGTATCGGGAGGCGCGCTGCCTCGACACCCAGGACTGGGATGCGTGGCTCGACCTGTATGCCGAACACGTCGAATACTGGCTGCCCGCCTGGAAGAGCGAGTCCGAACTCGTGAGCGACGTGCGGCGCGAGGTCTCGCTGATCTACCACACGCGGCGCTCGGAACTGGCCGAACGCATCCTGCGCATCCGCACGCGCAAGTCGGTCACCGCCATGCCGCTGCCGCGCACGGCGCACCTGATCACCAACGTGCTGGTGGACGAGGCGGCGGGCGACACGATGCGCGGCACGGCCGCGTGGACCGTCCACGAGCACGACCCGCGCACCGCGAAGTCCCACACGCACTTCGGCCGCTACGAATTCGAGCTCGGCCGCGCCGCCGGGGCCTGGCGGTTCGTGCGCAAGAAGATCGTGCTGCTGAACGACCGCGTCCCGACGGTCATCGACTTCTACAACCTCTAGCAGTACGGTGACCTCGCCTTTCCTGGACGTCCGCGTCGCCCGCAGGCTGGAGGAGACGCCCGACATCACGACCTTCGAGCTGGTCAGCCCGGATGGCGGCCGCCTGCCGGCGTTCTGCGCCGGTGCGCACATCGACGTCGCCGTGCCGGGCGGGTGGGTTCGCCCGTACTCGCTGTGCAACCACCCGCAGGAACGCCACCGCTATCTGATCGGCGTGCTGAAGGAGGCGGCGGGACGCGGCGCCTCGCGCGCCATGCACGAGAGGGTGCGCGAGGGCGACCTGCTGCGCATCGGCGCGCCCCGCAATCACTTCGCGCTGGCGCACGGGGCTTCGCGCAGCCTGCTGCTGGCCGGCGGCATCGGCGTCACGCCGATCCTGTGCATGGCCGAACAGCTCGCCGCGACGGGCGCCGCGTTCGAGATGCACTACTGCGCCCGTTCGCGGGATCGCGCGGCCTTCGTGGACCGCATCGGCCAGTCGCCCTTCGCGGCCCGGGTCCACCATCACTTCGACGACGGCGCACCCGGGCAGAGGCTCGACCTCGCGACGCTGTTCGCCGGGGACGATCGCGGGACGCACGCCTATGTCTGCGGCCCCCAGGGGTTCGTGGACGCGGTGCTCGGGGCCGCGCGTCGGGCGGGGTGGGCTGAAGAGCGGCTGCACTGCGAACTCTTCTCTACCGAGGCCCGACCGGCCGCGGGCGAGTCCGCCTTCGAGGTGACACTGGCCAGCACGGGCCAGGTGATCGCCGTGCCGGCCGACCGCACGGTGGCACAGGCACTGGCGGATGCAGGCTTCCTCGTCCCCACCTCTTGCGAGCAGGGCCTCTGCGGCACCTGCCTCACGCGGGTGCTCGAAGGCGTGGTGGATCATCGCGACCTGTTCCTCACCCCCGAGGAGCAGGCGGCGAATGACCGATTCACGCCCTGCTGCTCTCGCGCGAAATCGCGTGTGCTGGTGCTGGACCTGTAGCCGCATGAACTACGCGGGATTCGATCTGTCCGGCCAGGTTGCGCTGGTCACGGGCGGGGCGCTGGGCATCGGCCGGGCACTCGCCCTGGGACTGGCCCAGGCCGGTGCCGCGGTCGCGGTGACGGACCTTCCGTCCATGCTCGCGCAGGCGCAGGACGTCTGCGACGAGATACGCGCCGCCGGTGGCCGGGCGCAGGCCTTCGCGCTGGACGTCTGCAGGATCGACGGCATCGCGCCCGCCTTCGAGACCGTGCTGGCGCAAATGGGCCGGATCGACATCCTGGTCAACAACGCCGGCACCGGCATCCGCCGCGCGGCGCTGGAAGTGAGCGAAGCCGACTGGGACCGCATCCTGGACCTGAACCTCAAGGGCCAGTTCTTCTGCGCCCAGGCCGCGGCCCGCCTCATGATCCCCCGGGGCGGTGGCCGCATCGTCAACGTGTGCTCCACGCACGCCCTGATCGCCGTGGCCGACGGCGCGCCTTACATCGCCAGCAAAGGCGGCATCGCCAGCCTCACGCGCTCACTGGCGCTGGAGTGGGTGCGGTACGGCATCCACGTCAACGCGATCGCGCCCGGCCCGGTCAGCTCCGACTACCGGCGGCGGCTGGACGCGACCCTGGGCCGCAGCGAGGAGGACGTCCGCCGCGACATGCAGGCCCGGGTGCCGCTGGCGCGTCGCCTCGAGCCGCAGGAGCTGGTCGGGGCCGCTGTCCTCCTGGCCAGCCCCGCGGCCTCCGCGATGGTGGGACACATCCTCGTGGTGGATGGAGGACAGGTGATTCATTGAGGGCGTGGCGATCGACCGCCTGCCGTTGGCGGCCTTGGGTCTTCCGGGTCATTGCTGCGATGAGAGGAGGATGTCGTGCACGGAGCCCAGGCCGTGCTCGTCGGCTGCAGCCGACGCCCGGCGCGCAGCTACGGCGCCTTGCCGGTGTTGATGGCCAGTTGCGCGGCGAAAGCCCGCTGGTAGGCGGCCCGGGCTTCGCCGCGGGCGACGTAGGCCGCCAGGTTCGGGTATTCGTCCAGAATGCCTGAAGGTCTCGCCCTGAGCAGCACCGACACCATCATCAGGTCGCCCGCGCTGAACGCGCCGTCGAGCCAGTCGGCATCGCCCAGGCGGACGGAAAGCTGGTCCAGCCGGCTGCGCACACGGTCCTTGACCAGAGGCAGGCGCGCCTGGGCCCAGGGCTGGTCGCCTTCCAGCAGCCGGGCGGTGACGAGCTCGAGGATCGGCGGTTCCACCGTGTTGAGTGCGGCGAACATCCAGGTGATCGCGCGCGCCCGCGCATCGGGATCACGAGGCAGCAGGCCGGCATGGCGCTCGGCGATGTGGAGGACGATCGATCCCGTCTCGAACAGGGCGAGATCGCCTTCCTCATAGGTCGGAATCTGGCCGAACGGATGAAGCGCCAGATGCGCGGGCTCCTTCATCGCACTGAACGAGACAAGGCGGACCTCATAGGGCTGCCCCGCTTCTTCCAGCGCCCAGCGAACGCGCGTATCACGCGCCAGCCCCTTGCCGCCATCGGGCGAGCGTTCGAAGGCGGTGATGGTGATGGTCATCGTGAGGTTCCTTTCGGCGTTCCCTCCGGCTTGAAGTCTGCGCTCCTTGTTCCTGCCCTGGCCCAGGGCCAGGGCCAGCCAAGATGTCCTTTGGCCGAGGCCATGAAGGAGCGCCGACGATGCCTGGAGAAGCGCACTTGCTGGCCTGTGATGGTGCCACCGGTGGACCTCATCGGTGTACCCCGGCGCAGATCAATGCCCCCAGAAGCGGGAAAGCCCTCGATTCCGTTAAGAATCAAGGGCTTAGGCGTCTGGTGCTGGGGCGGAATCCCAAGAATCTCGGAAGGCCCCTGCTCATGCGCCTTCCGCGATGTTACAAATGTTTCAGGGTACGGGTTAGGGTACGGCGCTGGAAAACAACGGAATGATCCGTGGTCCGATTCCAAAATCGCCATGCACTGGGTCACTTCAACCGGCGAGCCATAACGTTGGAGACCACGATGAGCCGACGATACCTGCGGTGATTGTGCGCGGGTTGCGCCTCACCCGACAACAGCAGGGCGAGCTTACCGAGCTTGCTTCGCCTCTGCCTCCTTCATCGCCTCCTGAATCGCCTGCCAATCGTCCACTTCGACCGCAGAGTGATGGCAGGCGACTTCGGCGCCGCCGGTCTTTCTCGCCGGCCGCTGCAGCGCGCTGCGCTACCCACTGCTACAGTCCAGCGGCAGGCGCGACTATTCGAGGTGAGAGGGGCCATCGGCAAGACGCGGATTGCGAGTCCGGGGGTCGCGTCGAGCAACGGCTTGCGAACGCAAAAACCTCACTACAAGCTTGCCACCATGAGGAGAGATATGGGAGGAACTCGGGCCATCGGCATGAACCGTTCGCAACCCACAATCGGGTGGGTCCTCATTTCGCGCACCGAAGTTGCCAAGGCGGAAGGTCTGCTGCAAGGCGATGGTCAGGGTGTCGTCGACGAACTCGGCCTACTTTCAATTCATCAAGCGATCGCCGACCGCTTCTTTCCGGGAACGTCGGTTCTGCACACGCGGCTGCGCTACGCGCTCTTTGTGCCGTGGCTGATGCAGCTTGCCGCGACGGACCGCAACCCGCTCGACAAACTGAAGCGGCTCGAGTACGACCTGACCGGGCTCCTGATCGAGGGCACGCGCAGAATCGGCGGAGACGCCGCGCTAGGGATCATCGGGTCGATGGTGTATCGCCGAAAGAAAGAAGCAGCAGCGCAACCACCGTCATATTCGTACTGGTCGGCATTGTCCGCTTGGGGCATTCTGGGGCGGAGGTACCTGCGGTCAGTGCCATCGCGCGAAGCGATCCTCGAGGAGCTCGCCTCGCAGGTAAGGAGTAGCGGCACCGACGTTGACGGCCAGACCGTGGCCATGGAGCAGACGGTGTTTGACGGGTTGCCGCCGCCGCCGAAAGGGTTCATGGAAGACGCGAGGGGGCTGACCTTCGCGTTACGGCCGGGCGAAAAGACATTCCTGATACGTCGCTTGACGGCGCTGAAGGCACCGGCCGACGCCGATGGGCCACCTCGCGAGTCGTTTCTTGCCGCGCTCGCGCGCAGCCCCGTTCGACCGCTTCGCGAAGTTCAGTTTTGGGACGACGCCGACGTCTGCGCTCGCGTGCCGCCCGAAGACAAGGAAGTGGTCCTCTTGGCCCGGAACGTGTCTGCACTTGGCGGCATCGCGCGCGCGATTTACCTCGCGCTCGTCGAGCAAGCATCCGAAAAGCAGGGATTGGAGGTGAGCCGCATGCACCGCGACCACTTGGCGGAGTGCCGCACTCGTTGGGGCGCCGAGGCCGTGCGGGCCGACCTCGACCAGGTCGTGGCTCTGGGTCTGGGATTGAAACGGGACAGGCTGTTCGACCTGCTCTCGTCGACGCAGACTTGGTTGCGCGAGTCCACAATGATTCCCGGGGCTGAGCTGGCGAAGATGTACGCAGACGTCGAACGCAAGCGCAAAACTTCGCGTGCACGTCTCGTGGGGACCAAGGGGGCTGCCGCGCAGCTGGAGCGCTGGGCACGCTTCGCCGATCGCTCGAGCAAGGCCGAAAGGCTGCACTTCCGCTGGCGGCAAGTGGGCAACCTGCTGCGGGACATGCATGAATAGCCGCGCCGACACCAAGGCCGAGGACGGCGGGGCCAAAGAGGCCCGTCATCTCCCGATGTCGTCGCTCCTCAACTTCCTCACACCTCCAGCGGGATACGCGACGGACCGCGGGCTTTGTTCTGCGTACTCTGCCCAATGCGCGGTGCTGGTGGCGATGCTGGCGGCAATGATCCGCCAAGGCCCCGCCGACGGCAGCAGTGCGTCGGCGCTTGCGTTTGCGAGGGCGCTGCAACGGCTCGAGCGAAAGGTGCACTTTCTTCTCCAGCATGGGCGGCTCACCGCCCCACGCAACGCGAGCCCGATCGTGAACTTGCTCGACAGGATGGTCGTGCCAATGGCCTATGACGAGCGAAGCGAGTCGTGGCACCCGAAGATCTGCATCACGCGATACACGCGGCACGGCTCAGACTCAAAGGCATCGGTTCTCTGGCGGCTATGGATCGGCAGCCGAAATTTCACGCGCGACGACTCGTGGGACATGGCGCTTAGCCTCACAGGCACCACGGACGGATCAGGTGTGGATGTGCCGGGCACGGTTGAACTGGCAAGGCGGCTTGCTGAGGCCGCGAATGCGGGTCGTGAATGGAAGGACGCAATCAAGGAACTCCGATGCGTGCGTTGGGACGTGCCCAGGGGCCTGCGGATCGAGAGGATCGCGCTGCTGCTTCCCGGCGACCAAGCGCGTGATCTCGAGCCGGCGCCGCCGCGGTCGCGCGGCGTCCTCGCGGTATCCCCATTCATCGACGCATGGGCCGCGAAGAAGTTGCTCGAGGCTCTCCCGGCGAAGCGCGGGGCGAATTTCGAGAAGCCCCGACTCATTTCGACGGAACCGTTCATGGTCGATGTCGCTCGCACAAATCTCACGGTGCTCGAGAAGTACAAGACGCTGTCGTTTTCGGTCTCCGACCAGGACGGAAAGGAGGACGAGGTCAAGCCGACCAATGCCGACGATGCCGACGATGGCCCGGAAGCGCGGGGCCTGCATGCGAAATTCATCTGGATCGAGACACCCGGCCGGGCAGAACTGCGTCTAGGAAGCGCCAACCTCACTCAGCGCGGCTGGCAGTCGAACGCGGAGGCACTGGCCGTGGTGTCGGTCGCTCTTCCCGGCGGGCGGGTGGCGAAGGCGTTGAGGGCCGGCCTGGACGCTTTCGAGGCCCTTTCGATGCCGTATACCCCGCCCAGCGAGCCGGCTCCTCTCGACGCAGCCGAGCAACTCGAGCGCAAGTTCGAACTCTTGCGCCAGGGTCTCGTCGCGACATTCAAGCTGAATCAGTCCTTCCGCGACGGCCGCTGCGTTCTCGTCGCATCAGCCGCGCCAACGAGCGGCGAGGCAACGCTGCGCGTGGGCCGTGTGGGCAGCGGGGCGCTGCAGGCTTGGCCGGCCGGCGCGATGGAGCTTGTGCTGCCTCCAGCGCCGATGCACGAGAGCGGCGACTTCATCCAGGTTGAGTTGACATGGGGCGAGTTCCGTTCCGCGTGGCTGCACCACGCGCCCTTCGACCCGCCGCTTTCCCGTGAGGCGCGCGATCAACCGCTGCTGCGCTCCTGTCTCGGCATCGACGGCGTGCTGGCGTTATTGAACGACTGCCTGACGATCGGCGGCAACACCGGCGGGGAGCGGCGTCGCTGGGACTTGAAGCCTGAACCCCAGCGCTCACCCTTGCCCGGCCGCCTGCTTGGCATCGAGTCGGTCCTTGCGAGCTGGATGCGCGATCGCGATTCGCTTCGCGAGGTGAGGCACGTGGTCGCGCTGGCGCGGGCATTCATGCCCGACGAATCCGATCAAGGGCAGTACCGCCAGCTCCGAGAGTTCCTGGCGAGTTGGGACGCCGTCGAGAAGGAGCTCGCGCCGCGATGACACCCAAAGAATTCCAGTTCGCCACGGTGCGAGCTGTATTGAGGGCTTTCGATGGCCACAACGCGACTCGCCGCTTCCTCGTGGCCGACGAACCGGGGTTGGGCAAAACGTTTGTGGCGCGCCGCGTGACTTCAGAGATGGCGAAAGACGGGCTGCTTACCGTGCTCTACGTGTGCAGCAGCCAGGCGATAGCGTCCCAGAACGTGGACCAATTGCTCGGCGACCTGCCGCAGGCCGAACGCGAGTCGGCTCGGGCATGGGTCGACAGGCCGAGCCGCCTGCCGCTCGACGGGAGAGCGCCGACGCACAAAAAGCTTCGCATTTATTCGTTGACGCCGGGCACGGCCTTCTCGAGCGCGAAGCGCCGCAACCGTGGGCGCGTGGAAGAGCGTGCTTTCGCGAGCGCCTTACTAGAACATGAAGCGAAGGGGCGGTTGGAATGGCTCGACGAACACCTGTCGTGGGGTGCTGGCAACTTCGGTGAGCTGCGGCGGCACCACCTCAGCGTCATTCGAGATCGACTCGCGCGCCGCGACAGGCGCTTCGCGGGCTTCGTGCGTGCGTTTCGCCTTCTGCTCGCCGAATGTCTGCGCGAATACGGCGGTCGCGAGAATGCCATTAAGCTTCAAGCAGCGGCCGCTGTGCACGGCTCACATGCGCGGCTCTTCGTCACGACTCTTTGCCGCAATTGCCTTGCCGCGAGCGCGCTCGGCCAGCTCGATCCCGGTCTCGTGATCTTTGACGAGTTCCAGAGATTTCGCGACCTGACGTCGCGCGATGAAAAGACGCTTGACCGGGCCGAAGAGCGCATTCGCTCCATCCTCACGGCGAAAGACCGAGGTCGTTTGCTACTGCTCTCGGCAACCCCGTACGAAGCTCTGCGGCCAGTAACGCCCGCGGGCAAGAAGAAATTTGCGCCGGAGCCGAAAGGAAAATCGAACCCGGCTGAGGACGAGAACGACTTTTACCGACTGCTCGATTTCCTCTGGGGAAACCTGAAATCGCGCGAGCGAACCGAGGCGCTCGCCAGCGTGCGCGCCGCATTCGCGATGCGCGAAACGGAGGTTCGGCGCGGCGTGCCGGATTCTGAGGCAGCAAGGGCTGCATTGGACCAGTTGGTCGAGACCCTCTCGCGGGTGATGTGTCGTACGGAACGCCCCATGACCGCCGGGCCCGAGCATGAGTCCTCAACGGACTCACCGACACACTTGGTCTCGGCAGACGTACGCTCGTTTCGGACCTTCGGGAACTGGCTGAGGGGAGGAAAGTATGCGCACTGGGCAGTGCCGCTCTGGAGCTCCGTTCCGATGCCAGGACAGGTGCTCGGCAACCGTTACGCGGCTTGGAAAGCTGCGCCGGCCCGGCTACCTCCCGCGGAACTGCGCAAGTCTGACCTGGTCCGTTGGCGCGCGCGTGAGTGGGCGCACCCAAAGGTGCGCGCATTGCTCGGGAAACTGCCGCAGCAAGCCCTGTCGGCGCCATGGATCCTACCGACCCTGCCTTGGTGGAAACTGGGAGGCTGCTGGTCCGGCGGAAAGGGCACACCGCGTGTCGACGGCAAGGCGCTGGTGTTCAGTCGCTTCGCCGCGGTCCCGGGGGCGCTCTCGGCCGTGGTGAGCTTCAGCACGGAAGTGCAGTTGTTCAAGCCCTCGTCCACGCACAAGCCGCCGAAGTACGACGCGGCTTCGAAACCGAGCTTTCCGCGCGGGGGAGCCAGCCCCGCGATGTTCACGTTGTTCTTTGTCCCGGAAATCCTCGTGCGACTCGACCCGCTCGCCAAAGGTATTCCGAAGACGGTGGACGACGCCCGCAAGGCGGTCACAGCACAGTTGAGGAAGGCTCTCGCGCAGCGCGGCACGACCGTCCGGCGCGGACTCAAGCGCCGCCGCGTCATACCGATCCAGACATGGTTAATCCACTTGGCCGGCGACACGCAAGCGCAGGCGCGTGCCGCATGGATTGACGCCATCGCCCACGAAGAGGGTGCGTCGATGCGCACGTCAGCCATCCAGGCCTTCGACAAGTTCCGCTCACACTCGCCGCCAAGCACGATGTCCGAGATCACCGAGAAGGAGCTCGCCGCCCTCGCCCAGCTTGCGCTCGACTCGCCGGCCGTCGTGCTCGCGCGGGCCGCCTTGCGGCATTGGGAAGCGGGTGGCACGGCGATCGACTGGGACTACATCCTGCCGGCCGAAGGCGGTACAGCGCGCAGAACCAAGGGGGAGAGTGCCCGGACGATCCTGCAGCGCGTGGCATATGGCGGGCTCAAGCGTTACCTAGACAAGCCCTGGTTCGCCGCGGCCCTACAGCGCCGCGCACACAAGAACTTTCCTGCGGCGCTGCATGCGGCCGTGATTGAGGGCAACCTGGAGAGCGTGCTGGATGAGCATTTCTGGTTCGTCTCGTCGACGAACTCGCAATCGTGGCCGAAGCGGCTGGCGGAGCTGCACGCGGCGCTCGCGCTCACAGGCGGCCGCACAACACTGCACGAAGGTATCAAGGACGGAAAGAAACCTCGTGTGCGATGCAACGTCGCGCTGCCTCTGCACCAAGCCAAAGACGAGACGGGCAAAGCCTCTAAGGACAGGAAGGACGAAGACAGCGATGTGCCCCGGCCCGACGTCGTGCGGCATGCGTTCAACACGCCGTTCTGGCCGATGGTGCTGACCACTACGTCCGTCGGACAGGAGGGACTGGATTTCCACCCTTGGTGCAAGACCGTTGCGCACTGGGACCCAGCGCCAGGCCCTGTGGAACTGGAACAGCGCCAAGGACGTGTTGCGCGCTACGCAGGCCTATTCGTGCGCAGGGCGCTTGGCACACGGTTCGAAGGTTTGCTCGCCGAGTCCCGCGGGCGCAGTCCGTGGTCAGAAGTGGCGCGGCTTGCGGAAAGCGAAGCGGCAGCGGAAGACACGACCGGTGGCATGTTCCCGTGGTGGTGCACGCAGAACGCGGAGACAGTGCAGCTCTATCTGCACTGTGCCGGCAGCCGTGAAGCCGCCATTCGCTCGCGACTCGAACGCCGTCGCGCGATCTACCGGATGGTGCTGGGCACGGCGGAGCCGGAGTGGCTTATCGACGAACTTGAGGCGACAACGCGCCCATCACCTGCGACCGTGCTGGAGAACTCGCTGGAGCTGGGTGCCTGGCGGTTGGAGCAGAAAGAGCTAGCACGTGAAGGTGCTCGTCGAATGGCGTGACATCTGGCTGATGCTTCATTTCGACCAGGCCCGCAGCTGAAATGCCTCAAGGACGAAGCCTCTCGGGTCAAAAAGCAGATGTCGTGTACTACGCTCTCAAGAAGCGGGCGAGACGCCTGGCCAGCTCTGCGGTATCGCGTAGCTCGCACTCCCAGACGATGAGGACTGACCAGCCTCCCGCCAGCAAGTCCGCGACGTGGGCAGCGTCACGCCTAGCATTGTTCTCGATCTTGGGCACCCAGTAGTCAGCGTTGGACTTTGGCCGCCGTGCGCCTTCCTTACAGTCATGGCCGTGCCAGAAACAGCCATGGACGAAGATGGCTTTCCTGCGGCCAATGAAGGCGATATCGGGCTTGCCTGGGAGATCTTTGCGGTGCAACCGGTAGCCGGTGAACTCAAGTCCGCGGATAAGTTGCCGGACAGCGACTTCGGGTGTCGTGTCCTTGCTGCGGATGCGCCGCATGTTTTCACTGCGACCGATACCCATGGGGTTTCCTACGAAGCTGTGCTGATGCCAGCGATCCACTTCTCAATGCTAATCAACCGTCCTTCCTCGATGTGCTGCAATACGCGGCGGATGGACGCAGAGTCGTCCTTTCCCTCTGGCGCGCGGCCATAGGTTGCCTTGATAGCGTCGGTACTGATATGAACAACGTGGTTGAACATCAGGTTGTTGCCGACCAGTTGCTCGCAAGCGCGCATGAGACGTGCCGGATCAAACTCATTTGTGACGAAAACGTACTCGAATGGCCTGCGATCTGACTCGGCGTTGACGTAGTCCGTGAAGTCGGTGATGAACTGCTTTTCTCGGTCGGCGCGCACGCTCCACTTCGCCGTAATGAGAGTCCGCGCTTCGGGTCGGATGACCGCGACATCCACCTTGTTAGGCTTATCACCAGCGCGAACGCGGTTGAACCCTGGCAGTTCATGGAGAGCCCGGCGCGTGTGGATCTGAATGTCATCGCGGCGGCAGGTGCGCTTCAGCACTTGCGCGATAACATCCTCAAAGCCTTCACCGACGAGGTTTTTGCGCTTGTTGTCAAGGGCCAGGTATTGCCGAATGCGCTGCACAAGACGGTCCCAGACCTCCTGCGAAGGTTCAGATCCGAGATAGGTGCCCAGCTCGTTCTTAACGACGGCGACAAGTTCCGGATCCTCGCCAGGCCGCGGGAAACCTCGTCCAGCATAGGCGCCGCGCTGGGCTTCTGCCTTGACCGCAACTTTCGCGGCCTTCCGCAAAACATCGGCAGCAAGATCCTCCGCAGCCCTCAGGAACAACCAGTCAATATGCTTCGCGAGGCTCGAGGGTGATGTGCCGAGAGCAGTCGACACCCAATCGTGAAATGCCAGCGACCGGGCGTACCAGCGTTTGCCAGGCTGGCTTTTGTCACTCTCGTAGCAATGGCCAAGACCGGTCGTCTGATCAGCCCAAAGAAGCAGCCGGTAGACATGAGCCCATGCCTGCTCTGGGACGATGGCTTCTTCACTCTGCTGAGCGAAATACTGATCAATGAGCCTGGCGCGATTTTCTGCGCCAAACGCGGACTTGATTGCGGCGGCTTCCCCATCTGGCGTGCTTTCAGCGATCACATGTCTCCCTTCGCCGATCCTCAAGCGCGGCGCTGTCCTTGGGCCTGCAGGATAGCCCGCATTTGCCCAGCCAGATTTTGAGCGAGCGCGCGTGCAAGAAGCGGGGGAACAGCATTTCCTGCTTGACGGTACCGCGAATGGGCCGGACCACCGTCATGACGTCCTTCAATCATTCCGGGCCGTGGGTCCGTCGTGAAAATGAACCGATCTGGAAAAGACTGCAGTCGCGCAAACTCACGCACTGAGAGCGCGCGCGCCACGGCATAGTGGTACACCGAATCAGCCTTGGTATTGAGCGTCCAGGCCCAGACGCCAGGATGCAGGCGGCGGTAAGCATAGAAGTGCTTGCGTGAGAGCTTGCCCGTGCCGTTGTCCTGCCCCCAGCGGTGTCCCGTGATATAGCGCTCTTGCAGGCTTTCGCGCAGATCACGATAGTTGCCTCCGGGCGGGATACCAAGGAGCCGGAGCTTCGTATCAGGATTGAGACGAGGCACTTGCACATTTGCCAGGGCTTCGCCAGCGCCTTCCCGCATCAGGCGTTGATAGGCGCTCTTGGCTTCTGGAAGCTCTGTGTAGGGAACCAGGTCCCGGCGATTGCCCACAGGAAGATCAATAAGATCGCTCAAAGCATCGGCCGCTGTAACGACCGACGCGTCATTGGCGTCGGTCAGGGCTTCGCCTGTTCGCAAGCTTCGAATGTGCTCCTGAACAACGACTTGGTAGCGCGGGCGGCGCGGGCCCTTGAAGCGCGCGAGCGTGACAGCCTGCGTCGCATCGGTTCCGATGAGCTCGACTGGCCGCAAGCCGCTCGCACGGCGAACTCCTACGAAGAGAAGCCGTTTGCGCGTCTGGGGTACGCCGAAATCGGCGGCGTCGGCCACCTGTGGCAGTACGTCGTATTCGCCCTCGAGGCTTAGATCAGCCGCGATTTGTTCGCGCACACCCATCTGATCCATGCCCGTAACGTTCTCAACGACAAACGCCGGGGGCAAGGTCTGTTTCAGAACATCGACGAACTCGCGATAGAGCGCGTTTCTGGGGTCATCGATCATGCGAGTGTGGTTACGGACCTGCGAGAACGCTTGGCAGGGCGGACCACCCACGAGCACGCTTGCATGGCGCGCACGGTCAAGAATCTGCTCTTTGATCGCTGGAGACCGGATATCACCAGTGATGGAGCTTGCTTTTGAGAAGTTCGCCGCATAAGTCGCCATGGCATCGGGATCGTTGTCCGATCCTGCAGTGATCGTGAAACCAGCCTGCCGGAAACCTTCGGACAACCCGCCCGCGCCGCAGAAAAGGTCAACAACGCACAAGGGTGCCTCATTGGCCGTGCGGGCGGCTGCTTTTCGCTTGCTCTTGACCTTGGCGGTCTGACTGTTTATCTGTTGAATTTTCTGTGTCATGTCTGACCCCTCAGGTCGGTAGCGCTGGAGGGGGCCGCCGCTGAACGGACCTTATCCTCGCGGCGTTCTGAAAATAAGTCACTTTGCCCGCCCTGATAGCGGGCAACATAGGCTTCCATGAACTCGCGCAGCACGTCGGACGCCTGCTTGTTCTCTGCCTGACACGCGACAGAGAACGCGGAACGCAGGTTCTTTTCGACTCGTATGCGAATACCGGCATCTTTCACAGCTGCCGACTCTAGCACATGGATACACATTGTGTATCCATGATTTCACGTACGGCGGTGCCGAGTGAGCAGTGTGCCGCCGAGCAGATTTTTCGAAAGCGCCATGCCGGGCTTTGGCCGGTAACGTGCAGCGACTTGAACGCTGGGGCACGTCGAAGAGGCAAGCTGGACAGAGAGACATTCAGATATCAGAATGTAAATTCAGATATCGTCCATCGGCCATTGTGATGTCTAAGCTGTCCCAGGCGCTCCTGAAACTGTCCGCATGGAATGGGTCCCTCGAAGACCTCGCTGCGACAGCAGGGCAACTGCTGCTCGACCAGGGCAGTTGGGAGGGGCACGCCCTGCGAGCACCCAGTCGATCGGTGGTCGTTGACTACCGCAACGTGGGCATCATCGCGCCTGCGCTGCGCAAGCGCTATCAATGGCGCCATTTGGTACAGCTGGTCGTAGCTTGTGTGCTCGTGCAACTCGGCCAGACGCGCAAGGCGGTGGGCAAGCGCCTTCAGTCGCTGGCGCCGGCCGAGCTTGTTGCTTTGCTTGAGCACTCATCTTCAGAAAACGCCGCTTCGCCCAGGCCACACGCACCGTCGGCGGCCGTTGACGAGTCGCGGGCGCTGGAGTTGGCGCACGAGGCTGCTCCCCTGTTGGCAGCCGGGCTCGCGGATCATTTCCGGCGCGCACGGGCGGGGCAGCCGCTCGTGCACGACGCCGCCATGTCCCTCTGGCTGCGCGCTGCGATGCTCCGCCTGGCCGCCCTGTATGTGCTTTACGGCCGACCGGTGCAGGCCGATGGCGCCCACACACTAGTGGCCAACAGCACGCTGCCCCTGCGCGAGCGCGAATGGAACTTGCCTGTCTTCGACACCCCGGAGTTCCGCTTCCATGGCGTTCGGTTGCTGGACCCGGGCACAAGGCTGCCCACCATCGAGTGCATCGATCTGGCACGTCAGACCGCGTCTGAACTCGACCTGAAGGAACAGCAGGCCTTCGCTCAGCTGGACTCCGCATGCGACCTGTTCGGCTCGCGCGGCAACGAGGTGTACTCGGCGCTGCGCGAGTTCATCACGCGCCACCCGATCAGCTCGGCCGCGGAGCAGCGCCGTTTTCTCGAGGCCGGCAATCTTCAGCTTGCGGCCCCGTTTCTGGCCTCCTGCTATGAGCAAGTTCAGCCGCATCACCTTGTCAAAGGCGGTTTATTCCGATGCGCAACGTGCGGGGCGCCTTTGATCGAGTCTACGGTCGATGCGCATGTGAGCTGCACAGTCCGACAGTGCAAAGCCTTTGAATCGCCGGTGCCGCGAGAACTCGCACGCGCAGTCACGCTGCAGGACGCACTGATCGTCAAAGCGCACATCCTGGTGTACTGGTGTGGTCCCGGCCAGGACGAGATTGCCCTGTACGACACGGCGACAGCCGAGCCTCCTGGATTGGACGCCGCGCTGTACCCGGGCCGCGATCGATGCGATCTGAGCCTTGACGCCGAAGGCACTGGCATCGACGTCAAGAGCCACGCAAATCCTTTTGTCCTTGCCGCCAGCCTTAATCGCAGCCTTGGCGGTCTCGAGCTCTACACCACGAAGGTCATCGCCATCAATGACCAAGCGCTGTCGCGCTTCCCCGACTACCTGGAGATCTTACGCCGGGAGTGCAACCGGCATGACGTCGAGTTCACATCCGTGAGCGCCCTGCGACGCGATTTAAGGGCCAGGGCATGATCGTTGAGCGTCTGAAGGTCTTGCAATTGCACCGTCTGGATCTGCTCGCAGGCTTCTTCTTTCACGAGCTGGCAGTAAGGTCGCTACAAGATGCGCCGGCGTTGCTGATGGGCTTTCGCAGCGTCGCGCGCACGCCCTTGCTGCGTGAGCGCGAGACAGAGCTCGACAACCTTCGCCGCGCGTGCAGCGGCTTATCGACGCTCGCCGCGCTGAAAGGGGCAGCTGTTCGCTACAACGACATATCGCTGGCGTCCGGCCACCGGCGGCTGTTTCGGATTGACGAGCGAACCTTGGCCATCAAGCCGCAGTTCGACATCGTCGCGCCGGAGCTCGGCGAAGCCCTATCCGCCCTGAAAGTGCCCCATGCACCCCAGCCCCATGGAATGACACTGGCCCGGCCAGACAAGCCCATGGCGATCCATGTCCAATTTGCCGGGGAGTCGCGCCGCTACGCTGTCCAGTCTCTTCCCGCCAGCCTGCCTCCCCCGGCGACACACGACGCCCAGCGCCCCGCGCGGCGTCAGATCGTGGTGAGCTGGTCGGACCTCGTCAACGAGGCACGGGAGATGGATGCGATCGACGAGCGTCTGCGTGTCGCGCGTCGAGGCAACTGGGCCCAGCGCCTGCAAGCCGTAGCACTGCAAAGCGTGGACGCTGACGGTGAGTTCAAGGTGGAGGGCGAGCTGGCGCTGGACGGGCTGAAGCACCTGATCGGCCTGCCCGGCGCTGGCAAGACGACCCTGCTGATGTGTCTGCTGCGCTATTTAGGGGTGCGTGGCGTCAAGGCTGCCGTCTTCTTCCCGTCGATCGAAGTGTGTCGCCAGTACCTCGAGGACTTGTGCCGCTACGGTGTCGCCGCGGGCTTGCTGGTGGGTCAGTCACGCGACACCCGATTGCGCCACGCGCACAAGCTTGCAGAGGCGCTGGCAACGGAGGATCCCCTGCGAGGGTTCTGTACGACAACGGCCAGCGCGGCGTTGTTCGAGGGCGTCTGCGCCCTGCCCGCCCTGACATCCGCGCCCAGTGCAGCCTTCGCGGTCGCGGACAGTTTTTGCTCACGCATTTGGCAACGCCGCACAGCGAAACCGAGTGACGATGTCGAAGGCAAGGATCTTGAGCGCCGGCTGTGCCCAGTGTGGTCGCTCTGCGGCTTCACACGGGCACCGCGTGAGCTGCCAACTGCGAGCGTTTGGCTGGGCCACATCCTCTCAGCGGACACTCAGGTTCCTCGCCAGACCACGGCGCTCGACGAGCGCTACTTCGACCTTATCGCGCGTGTCTTCGATGTCGTGATCTTCGATGAAGCCGACCGGGCGCAGCAAGACCTGGATCGCGGCGGGATTGCCGAGCTTAGCCTCTCGGGCCACGACAGGTCATTTCATCGCCAAGTTCAGCGCAGCACGCTGCAGCCCATCGCTTCGGGACAGAACGCAGTGCTGCATGGCGTCGACTATGCGCAGCTGGCCATCGAGATCGCCGAGTTCGAGAAGCTCAACGTCGCCCTGACGCACGCCGTCTTGCGGCTCACGGATGACTTGCGCAAGGCATTCGACGGGTTGCTGATGTCTCCGCTTCGCATCATCGGTGATTGGCTCTCGCCCAAGCGTCTGAGCACTCTGGCGGACGACCTCGGGGCCGACCCTCAGGCGCAGGCCAAGGATGCGCTGTGCGAACTGTGGGAAGGTGCGGCCATTCGCGCATTCCAACTGCGTGGCGCCCGCTCGGGCAGCGTGGCCGCTGCGCCGGACGCCATCGCCCGTACCGCCAGCGCATTTGGCGTGTCGATCGAGCGCGCCGCGGCCTTACATGACGAGCTCTCGAAGTCGATGTCCGATTGGCTGGCCGAGTCGAGTCTGCAGGAGCTAGCAGGGTTGACAAAGCGCATCGCGGAACAGTTGCGCGGAGTCCGGCGAACCTCCAGCGACGCGGAGGCACAGCAGCTCGTCGGTCTGCTGTTGCCGGTGACCTTCACCATCCTCAGCTATCGACGCCTGTCGCCCCGGCTCAATGACATGATTGATCAGGGGCTGCTTGACCCCGTGCATGTCGATGAGCTAGTGTCCAAAGCTCTCCTACTGGCCTCTCCCGACAACATCCTTGGGTCTTTGAGCGGCGTGCGTTTCTTTTCAACGCCGTCGCCGCGCGACCCGCTGGGACGCGCCGTCGATTTACAGTTGCAGTACGTGGTATTCGCCGGCACACCTCGGCTGCTCATGTATCGGATGCACGAATGGATCAAGCGCCCAGACGGCACTCGCGACGGTCCTGCGGTGCTTCTAACCAGCGCCACCAGCTTTCTTCCCCCGAGTCCGGCACACCATGTCGCGGTTGCGCCCCACTATGTGCTGCAGCGCTTGCGCCCAGAGCGCGAAGACGCGCCCGATTCTCACTACGAGTTCCGACCCATTCGAGACGGCCAAGCCGCGGACGCCCCCTTTCTTCGCTTCAGCGGAGAGCGCTCCGAGACCGTGCGCATGGCCAACCTGGAGAAAATGGTGCTGGCGCTGCTCGATGGCGGGCCAATGAACTCGCAGCTCGCGCGTGACTGCGCCGGCTTCGATCTGCGGGATGATGTGCCGCGCAAGGCTGCCTTTGTGGTGAACAGCTATGACCAGGCGCGGCGCCTGAAGCACTTCATCGATTTGCGCCTGCCGGCCTGGCGAGACAAGGTCGTCGCCGTTGTCGATGATCTACCCGACTTCGGGCTCGCGACAGGCTATGTGACCTCCTCTCGCGTCGAGAGCCTGGGCGACGACGACCGCTGGCAGGTACTGATCTTCCCGCCCGGTGCCCTCGGACGAGGTACGAACGTTGTGTTCACCGCGGGACCGAGGCAGCGCGACGCGGCGATAGGCACCCTGTACTTCTTGACCCGACCTCACCCAACGCCTCACGACATGAGCTTGCCGGTGAGCATGGCCGCGAAGGCAACGCTGGACTTCGATCTTCGTCAGGACGATTCCACGTCGCTCGAACAGCTCGGCCGCCGGTGGCTTGGCGCACGCCGGCAAGCTTACAAGCAGATCGGCCGGTTGCTCCGCCGGCCTCTGTACGCGCGCGGGCTGGGCAAGTTGTTCGAGCCCTTTACGGCGAATATCGCCGTGAACCTGATGCAGACGATCGGACGGGCGATGCGCAATGGCTGCCCGGTGCAGTGCTTCTTCGTCGATCGGGCATGGGCCGAAAAGACCTCGCGGGGCGAACTGGACAACGAAACGAGCAGCATGCTCGTTCAGTTGCGCGTCATTTTGGAAAAGGGCGTGTCCTCCGACGACCCGAGAGAAGCCGCGCTCTACCAGGCTCTGTACGGTGCGTTCCTGCGGCCGCTGACAAACATGCACGGCCTGAACGTGGCCCTGGTACTTGAGGACACTTCAGTGGAAGAGGAATGGCACGACAACCCGCTATGGGCGGCCGATGCCCCATTGCAAGGGGAGGAAACTTGATGAAAGCAGTTGCGCGCGATGCGGCCTTCGCCATGGAATTTGCCGAGGACGCCACGCCGCTGACGCGCAATGTCGTGGCGGTGTCGTGGACCGTTGATGCGCTCCGGGTACTCAAGCAGATACGCGATGAAGCAACGACGCGTGCACAAGAAGAAGACGAGGAGGCATTCGTCCATCTGCCGTATGCGCACCTTCGTGCCCAGTTGCATTTGCAGGTCGACGCCTGGGTTGGCATCGATGACGACATCGGCTTGCGTTCCCTGTACGTGCCATCGAATTCGGCGACCGCCCCCCAGGCCTGGGGCTATCTGGTGAGTGCCGATGCGCGCGAAGACCTGCAGAAGATCAAGGATGCGTTCGCGACGTGGTCGGAAGGCGCCTTGGCGCGCTACTGCGAGTCACGCGGGGCCTACGCTCCCGGAGTCGCCGCGTTGCGGCGACTGAGCCAGGAAGATCGGATCGTCCGCGCTACTCCATCAAGGGTCCAGATATTTCCCTGGGGCGGGATGCCTCAAGCCAAATCCGGCACACCCACGCCGTTTGATGTCACGGCCGGGGTGCTGGCTGGCCACCTGGCCGGCCAGGAACTCTTCCCTGGGCTCGGTCCGGTGGTGCGTGTGGTCGGAGGCCCTGAGCACAACAGCGCAGAAGTCATGACGCGGCCGCACATCGCCGCGGGCGGTCGCTTCAGCCTCGTGTGTGAGCTCAGCGTGCAAACATTACCTGGCTCCACCAAGCCGTTGATCTATTGCGAGTTCAAGCGCCGCCGCTGGGCCGATGGCCTGAAGAGCGGCTACACCGCGAGTTCGTCGATCCGAGGGTTCGTCCTGCCGCACGCGATGCGGCCGCAAAGTGCCTACCGCTTCAGCGTGATGCGCCAGCGCGCGGGGAAGTGGACAACGGACCTCGGCTACCAGCAGTACGAATATGCCTTCAACCTGGCCCCCGGACACGAAAACGAGGGTGTGTTCACCTACCCGAGCGAAGAGGCAGCCAGCGTCCTGGTCATGCTCAAGCCCGAGGTGACCGAACAACACCATTCCAAGCTGCAAGCCGGCGTTCCGCTGGTCGACCAGGCGGACGCGTTCGAGCGGATCTCCGCGGTGCTTGGCGAGCTCGGCGTGCGTGCCTTCACTGATTTCAGCGCAATCAAAGCAGTGACCGTGAAGGCCCCGCCCTTGGCGATGCTCAAGGCTGAGGTCACACTCGGGCGCCTGCTCGATCGCCACGAGTACGACGATGACGAGGCGCCACCCGTAGATGCACTCGAGGCCATCACGTCAGTTCCTGCTGGCCGCTGGTTCAAGGCGGACGTTCCTGCCCCCGATTCGGAACGCGACAGGGTGGTCGCGGCGATTCGCATGCTGACTGCGGATACGGCATATATGGCCGACACATCCCGTCATCAGCTCTATGTAGTCACGCAAACACCCGAGGACGTCGAATGGATCAAGACCACGGCAGCAGCCATGCTGGGCGACGTCATCAAGGTGTCCAGCGTGCCATTGCCAGCCAATACTCATGGCCCAATGCAGAACTTCACCGAAGGCCGGCGCAAGCAGCGCTTCGACGCGCGTATGCGCGAGTGGGTCAAGTTCGGGGAGAACCTCAAGCTGCCTCCCCGCTCGATGGTGCTTGTCCAGGCACCCATGTTCTACAAGGTCGAGGGTGACAAATTCAAGCCCGACGATAGTGTCAACAAACTTGCGGCGCGCAAGGCGCTCGGGCGCATGGGTTGTACCGTCCAGTACCTGCTGCCGAGCGAGCATGGCCGCATCGACAAGTTCCTGCCTCGTGTGCAGGCCGCCCTCCTGGACCTGGTGTTCGGCCATGCGGGTTCAGTCTGGGGCCTGAAACAAGCCAGCGCGGCGTGCTTCACGGGAGCAATGCCTTCCCCACGTTGGGTCGGCGCAGTGAGTTCACTGGTCGTGCAGTCCGAGTGGTTCCGCGACCGTGCACAGTCGGTGTTTGTCGCCACCCGCATGCACTGCGAGACCGGTCAGGCTTGGGTGCGTTTCGCCTATCAAGCGGCCGAGATCGTTCAGACGGATTGGATGCGTTTCGACGAGGGGGCCAGATATCTGGCAGCCACCCGAATGGAATTGCCCGCCCCCTGGACCGCAAAACGCGAGCTGCTGTCGCAGTTCTTCCAGAGCACCTTCGACGACATGATCGCCGTCGATCCAAACGCCGTGGTCTTCATCGACTCGACTCGGGCTGCTCGACTGGCTTCGTGGTTGTCTGATTCGGGCATGCGCGAGACTTCGCGCCAAGTGGCGCCAGGCGTGTTGACCGCGCAACGCTGGCCTACCTTGCGCCTAATCCGGATTCGTGAGCAAGCGCCGACGATCGGCCAAGAGAAAATCTTCGGCACTGTCAATGAGGCAGAGGCGCCAGTGCGCACGTGGACATCCACGTCGCGCCTGTTTCGCGTCGGCGGCGCTTGCGCGCCGACCTTCTGGTCTCTGGCCAAGCCCGGGACGCATCACAAGCGTGGGGCGAGCTGCTACCGCGAGATGCTGCTGCCGAACAGCAATCAAACAGAGGACAACCCCAAAGAGTTCACGTCCTTTCCTGCGCAGCCCGACAAGCAACATCTGAACTCCCGAGCAGTGGAGATCGTCATCCTGCAGAAGCAAGCCGGCGACGACGAGGTGCAACTCGCGTCGTTCGCGCAGCACCTGCGGGCCGGCCTGTTAACGGCGCGCAATGAGCGATGGGTCGCGGCCCCCACCCCGCTGCGCGTCATCGATAAGCTCACCGAGTACATGAGAGGCGGTTGACGCTATCACGCTTGTCCTTTCCCCTGCCAGCCATGCCCCTCACCTACCTCAACGTCGAATACGCTCAACGCGGCGCCGTAAAGGCCCTCGGCGCAAGGTGGGACGCAGAGGCGCGCAAATGGTTTGTGCCCGAGGGCCGTGACTTGGCACCCTTTGGCGCTTGGCTGCCTGCTGAGCAGCGGTTCACCGACACGGCTGTTGCGGAATCGAGCAGCGGCGCCGTGCAAGTGCGGCGTCGAGGCAAGTCGCTGTCGCTGCTGTTGGCGGGCGTGGCGGATGCTGTCGATCGGACCTTCCGCCAGGGCGAGTGGACCATCGTTGACGTCGTGCAGGTCTCCGTCAGGAAGCATGTATTCCTGGAGCTTGCTGAGCGAGACACGAATGGCGTCGTGCTTGCCAAGGCGAACGCCATGATCTGGGCTAGCATCGCTGACCAGATCCTGCCGCCGTTCGAAGCGGCCACTGGGATATCCATCGGCCCGGGCATCAAGCTGCTCGTGCGGGCTCGCCCCGTCTTTAACGTGCAGTACGGCTTCAGACTCATCCTCGATGCCATCGACCCGGACTTCACTCTAGGCGAGCTTGAGGCCCGTAAGCGGGAGATTCGCGCGCGCTTGCAACAGCAGGACCTGTGGAGACTCAACAAGGCGTTGGACTTTCCTTGGGACTTCCGAGCTGTGCTTGTGATTGCACCACAGGAGGCCGCAGGGCTTGGCGACTTCCGTGCCGAAGCTCAGCGGCTGGATCGTGCCGGTGTTTGCCGCTTTGTCTACGCGCACAGCCGCTTTCAAGGTCCTGGCGCCGCAGAGGAGATGGTTGAGGCGACTCGCGCTGCGCTGGCTGTCGAGAGCTCCGCAGGGCAGGCGCCATTCGACGCGATCGTCTTCATCCGGGGAGGTGGCGCTGTCAACGACCTCGCCTGGCTAAACAGCTACGAACTGGCGCGCTTCGTCTGCGAGCTCAAGCTCCCGGTGCTCACGGGCATCGGCCACGAGCGCGACTCGACCATCCTCGATGAAGTGGCGCACACGAGCTTTGACACGCCGAGCAAGGTCATCGCAGGTATCGAGGCAACCATCGCTAAGCGAACCCGGGAAGCAAAGGCCGCGTTTGCGGAGATGGTCGCCACAGTGCGGCGACGCATCGGCCTAGTTCGGCAGGGTGCAGAGCAGGCGAGCGCACAGATCCGCGAAGGCGCATCGCGCCAGCTCTACACGGCCCGCGCCTCTGGTGCCGAGGCCATGGCCGATGTTCGCCTGCTGGCATTGCGTGAAGTTTCGGTTGCCTCGCAGCACTCGGGTGAACTCGTGCGCGACGTTCGCGCACTGGCGAACACCCAGTTGGTCATCGCCAAGGAGAGGTCACCGCTGCTGCTGGTGCAGATCCGTGATCAGGCGCGAGCACGTTTGCATGCTGCGAAGGCCGAATCGAGTCAGACGCTGAACGCGGTCCTAGATCGCGCACGTGCAGATGCGGGTCGCGTCACACGGGACGCCTCTGGCGCCCTGGCCGGCTTGATGCACAGTGCACGGCAGCAGGTGGCCGGCGCCCGCAGCGGTGCCGAGGCGCTGCTGCGTGAGATCAGTGGCCAGGGCCCACAGAAAACGCTGGCCCGGGGCTTCGCGCATATTCGGGATTCGTGTGGGCGAACCGTGATGAACGCGAGATCGCTCGCTACAGGCAATGAATTCAGCGTGACGTTCCATGACGGAATGGTCGAGGCGAAGGTGCAGGACAAGGAGAACAAGCAATGACGATGACGTTCAAGGAAGCCTATGGCGTGCTCAACCGGCATGCACAGACTCTGCGCAACCAGCAAGATCCCAACATCGACGACCTCTTAGGCATCGTGACCGAATCGGTCGATGCCTACAAGGTCTGTAAGCAGCGCATCGATGCGGTCGAGGCGGCGCTGGAGCAGGCGTTGGCCGACCCAGCCGTCGCCTCCTCCACATCCATTGGCGGCGAAGACGATGCCGCGCTCCGCCCTGCTTCTTCGCCTGCTCGCCCACCGAGCCGCGGAGGCGCGAAGCCGAGCGGGTTCGATGACATGGACGACGACATTCCGTTCTAGGCGGACTGGCGCTGATGGAAACCATCGAACAAGCAAGGGGAAGAATGTCAGTGACTACTGGAATCAAGCTGCCTACGCCCAGCGGCGTGCGCGTGACCGAAGTGCGTGTCTCGAATTTTCGATCACTGGTCAACGTCGTCGTGGAGCTCGACGATTTAACCGTCTTGGTGGGCGCCAATAACGCGGGCAAGACGAGCTTCCTCGACGCGATGTATGCCGCGATCGGTGCCGGGCGCAAGACGCTGGGTCAGGAGGATGTTCATGTGGGTGCAGCCGAGGCGGTCGCACCGCAGGATCGCGTGGTCACCGTCGATGTGCGCGTTCAGCCGTTCGACGCCGACGGCACGCCTCTTCAAACCTTCCCGCAGGGCAGCTACTGGACGTCGCTGTGGGGCACGGGTCTATCTCAAGACCTCGATTTCAACGACTTCATGGCTTTTCGCACCACCTTTTCGTGGAGCGACGTCAAGGGCGATTACGCGCTCGAGCGCAAGTTCCTGACCGAGTGGAAGCCCGCAGCGGACTGGCTGTCTGCCACAGTGTCGGCGGAAGGCGTCAGCGCCGAACAGCTCGAACACGTAGCGCTGCACTACATCGATGCCAAACGTGACCTCGAGGACGATCTGCGCCGACAGGGATCGTTCTGGCGGCGTCTGACCGACAACCTTGGGCTGACGGATGCGGATGTCGACGAGTTCGAACAGGCGCTCTCCCAGCTGAACGACGAGATCGTCTCGAAGAGCTCTGTGCTACAGCACCTCAAGACAAATCTGTCCGACATGTCCTCAGTCGTCAGCGCAGACAGCGCCGGTGTCGAGATCACGCCGGTGGCTCGCCGCCTCAGAGACCTTTCCAAGGGCGTAGACGTCACGTTCGCGACCACCGGCGCGCAGGCGTTCCCGCTCGCTCGGCACGGCATGGGAACGCGCAGCCTCGCGTCGCTGCTTGTCTTCCGTGCCTTCATGTCCTGGCGCTATGCGCTGGCTGAAAAGCAAGGCGACCAAACACATTCGCTGCTTGCGCTTGAGGAGCCCGAGTCGCATTTGCACCCGCAGGCCCAGAGGGCGCTGTTTGCTCAGATCAAGTCCATCCCCGGCCAACGCATCGTCAGCACGCATTCGCCCTATTTCGCTGGCCAGGCCAAACTCGGCGAACTTCGACTCTTCAACAAGCTGGCGGGTGTGACCGAGGCTCAGCGATTGGACCTCACGAAGTTGACCGCAGACGACGTCCGAAAACTCGAGCGGACGGTGATCGCAACACGCGGCGACTTGCTGTTCGCCCGCGCGGTGATTCTTTTCGAAGGCGAGACCGAAGAGCAAGCGTTTCCGCTCTGGGCTCAGGCGTACTGGGGCGCAACCGCACACGAGTTGGGCTTCAACTTCGTGGGCGTCGGTGGCACCGACTACTTTCCCTTCATCTGGCTGGCCAAGAGCTTCGGTATTCCCTGGTACGTGTTCTCCGATGGAGAGGATCAGCCCGTCACAAAGCTCAAGGCCGATGCCAAACGCGCCGGCATTGACGACATTGCCAAGCACGCCAACATTGTGGTCATCCCGGACAAGAAGGATCTCGAGGCTCACCTGCTCGATGCAGGCTACATGGACGCCTTCGAGGCTGCTATTGCGAACTACGCCGGCGCCACGGCTCTGGACGACTACATCAAGAGTCTGCATGGCAAGCCAGGCAAGTCCGTGGGTGGGGTTCCCCAGACTCGGGACTACTCCGGCGTTGCGGGCCGCCAGCGCGCAGCGCTTGACATGGTCAGCGACAAGAAGACGCGTTATGCGACGCCCATGGCCAGCGCCATCCTCGCGCTTCAGGACCCCGAGCGTCGTGTTCCCAAGCCAGTCGCACAGTTGCTCGAGGCCATCGGCACCAAGTTCGACCTGAAGAAGGTCGATGCTGCCAAGATGGCCCTTCCTTAGTGGAGAGAATCATGTCCACTGTCCGACTCTCTGCAGCGCAACGGCAGGTTGTTGACTTCGGCGAAGGCGCCCTCGCGGTCATTGCGGGCCCCGGATCTGGAAAGACGCGCGTTCTCACCGAACGTATCCGCCGCCTGCTGACCCAGGTGCCAGGTCACTTCCGCGTGCTGGCGCTAACTTTCACGAACAAAGCCGCCAAGGAGATGACTGATCGCCTGAGTGACCTGGCTGAGGCGCGCAAGCGCGCATTCATCGGCACTCTGCACGGCTTCTGCCTCGACGTTCTTGCGGATCGCGGAAAGCACATCGGCCTTACTACCATGCCGCAGATCTTCGAGCAATACCAGGATCGCAAGCAGATCCTTGCGCAAGCGGTCAGCGAGGATGCAATGCTCTACGGCGAGATCTCGCACTTGCCGACAAAGGAGCAAGCTCGTCGCTTGGACGATTGGCTCAAAAGCATCGGGCATATCAAGGCGCATCCGATCACCACGGCGGTCAATGGCATCGAGGACCCCATCATTGAGCGCGTGTATGAGGGATACAACGCCGGACTGCAAGCCTGCGGTGCCTGCGACTTTGACGACCTGCTGCTCTACACCTATCGGCTGTTCTCTGAATTTCCTCAGGTCGCCGACCTCTATCGGCGCGTCTACGGCTACGTCTGCGTCGATGAGGCCCAAGACCTGAACGAGGCCCAGTACGCCGTCATCCGCGCGATGGCTGGCGATTCGCTGCGCAACATCATGATGGTTGGCGACCCCAACCAATCGATCTACGGCTTCAACACCTCGAGTCCGAAGTACCTCACTGACGACTTCAAGGCGGACTTCAATGCTGCCCAGATTCGTCTTGAGGAGAACTACCGATCTTCCCGCGCGGTGGTCCGCGTAGCACAGTCCCTCGATCCGACTTACACCGTCGCTGGTCAACTTGCCGTGGAGGGTTACGCCCGGAAGATGGTTGGCGATAGTGAGGCCAATGAGGCTTCGCGCGTTGTAGACGAGTTGATGCGTCTGATGGCCTCGGGGCACCCAGACATTGAGGGGCCCATAACACCAACGAGCTTCGCCATCCTCGGGCGAACCCGCTATACGCTAATTGGCGTCGAGCGTCAGCTCAAGGACCGTGGCCTGCCCTACTTCAAGCGCCTGAGCGTCACGCACGAAAACGAGTCCGATCTAGCCGATGAGTTCCAACTGGCGTTAAGGGTGCTGTCCAACCCCAAGGATGCCGTACACATGGGTGCGCTCCGCAAGCGATGGAACCTACCCGGGCCACCCACTGCCCCTGCCGATGCGGCACAGGTGGTGCAGCTGGTCCAGTCCATGGCCGCGGCAAAGCAAGCGCCGGGCAGCATGGCCATCGCGGACGCGCTAGCGGCTGTGCACACGACCGCGGCTCGCCGTTTGGATTTCATGCCCGCGTTCAAGGTGCTGGAGGAGCACGCGGACAGGCTGGACGAGCCGGATCGACGGGCCCTCCGCGAAGACGTGGCGGTTTTGCGCGAAGAATGGGACCACTTCCTGCGTTCCGAAGGTTCACGCTCGCGAACGCTTCAGAGCTTCCTGAGCAACATCGCCCTAGGCACTTCTGGCCAAGCCACACGGGACGGCGTGGCGCTTTTGACCGTGCATTCATCCAAGGGTCTCGAGTTCGATGTAGTCTTCGTCGTGGGCATGGCTGATGGTGTGTTCCCCGACTACCGCGCGACCTCCAAGAAGCAAAAGGACGAAGAACGCCGCAATGCGTTCGTCGCCGTGACGAGATCGAAGCGGCTGCTGTATCTCTCCTATCCGCGCCAAAGGCTGATGCCTTGGGGCGACGTGTGGCAGGGCGTTCCTTCACCCTACATCACAGCAGCGCCTCTGCAGAAGCCCTGAAATCTTCGACGCTGCCAAGAGCATGTGAGCATCGCGCAACCCGTTGCGCCGTCCAGAATGCCTTGGACCTCTCCGAGCGAAGTGATGTTCACGATGGAACAAGAACTCTGTGCGCGAGAGGTTGAAGAATAGCTTCAGGGCTTGCAATGACGATGGCGTATGACCGCCTACTGGCAACGCCTTCGCTGCGAACATCCCAAAGCTCGAGCTATACGTGGACCCGAAACCTGACACAGATCATCGCTCATGCCACTAGAGAGCAGTCTTCCTCCCTCCCCTGGCGTGTTCGACCTTTCGAGCGCTGAGGGCGTCAATGAGTCCGAGCGCCTTCTAATGCGCTTGTGCCGAAGATCATTCCTCAGTCTCTGGGCGCATGCGAACCTGCACACGGCGCAGGACATGCGTGAAGGCAAAGGCAGTGCCAAAGAATTTGCCGACGTGCTCGTGGTTTTCGGGGACGACGTCATCATCTTTTCGGACAAGCATATCGCGTTTCGAGAAGACAAGGACCTGAAGATCGCTTGGCCCCGGTGGTTCAAGCGTGCGGTGACGGAATCAGCCAAGCAGTTGCATGGCGCCATGAGTTGGCTTAAGCGTCACCCTGACCGCATCTTTCTGGATGCAGCCTGCAAGAGGCCATTGCCAATTGCTCTGCCGGCTCCCGAGCGTGCGCGCTACCACTTGGTCGCGGTGACACGCGGTAGCCGGCAAGCCTGCCTGAAAGCATTCCCTGACAGCCTCGGCACTCTCCAGATCAACAGCAGCATCGAAGGCCACACCCACGAGCAGGCTGCATTCACCATCGGGGTCCTGGAGCGCTCCAAGCACTTCGTGCATGTGCTCGACGAGTTCTCTCTCGAAGTGGTAATGGATGAGGTCGACACCATCACTGACTTCGTGCACTACCTTGTCGCGCGGGAGGCCTTTCTAAGCGACGCATCGATGACGGTGATGGCCACCGGTGAAGAGCAGTTGATGGCGGTTTATATCTCACAGGGGGACGATAGTGAGCACGACTTCCTACCCGATGGGGCCGGGCCCGAGAAGCCCGACCTCGTGATGTATGACAACTCGCACTACTCCGGCCTCAAGAAGCGGCCCGAATATGTGAGAAAGAAGCTTCAGGACGAACGCAGCCGCGCATGGGACGAGATGCTCGAGCGGCTCATTCAATTAGGTGACCCGAAACTCGTTCACAAGGAAGTCAATCAGCCCAACCACGAGACCGAGCAGGGGTTGCGGCTGATGGCAGCCGAACCTCGATTTCGCCGTCACCTCCTCACCGAGACGCTGGTTGAGATGCTGGCTGCAGCCGCCAAGGATCCCAATAAGCGGCGGGCACGCCTTTTCACGACGCGCGAGCAGCCAGAACTCGTCTACATCTTTCTCGTCACACCCAAACTCCAGACCGAGACTGACGACGAATATAGAAGGGCCCGCGTGGCAATGCTGTATCTGTACTGCCGCAGCGCCAAGCTCAAATTCCCGAAGGCCAACACCTTCATCGGCCTGGGCCTCGATCATCCCGCCAAAGACTATGACCTGTCGTCCGAAGACGTCATCGTTTTCATGTGCGACGAATACACACCTGAGCAAAGGGCCGAGGTCGAGGCGATGCGAGAAGAGTTCGGAATACTCGGCAGCGGCCTGACGACCCACAACGGCTATGCGACAGAGTTTCCTTCACCACGTGCGCTCTTGGAACCGGGCAGGTCGTCAACGAAGGCGTCCAAGCGGGACAGGAAAAAAGACAAGCGGAAGGCGAAGGCATCGCAGTTGTCGAAGCGCCGCAATCGCCGATGAAGGAGGTGTCCCCTTCGACCGTCACGACAGCGGCTTCGCCACAGCTAGAGGAGCAGTAGGCTTTTTGGATGGATGACCGTTGGATCCGCGATCCCTTGTGAACCCGCGGTCCCTTGTCATGAACGTATCCAGCATGTGCGGAATAAGCGCCAATGCGTCGACGCTTTCACCATATGTCTGGGTATGCATTGCTGCGTAGCGATCAAGGTCGCTTTTCAAACTGGCCGGGCAGGCAAAGGTCAGCTTGACGCTCTCGGTCTTGGGCAGCGGCCCCAGCCGAAGCTTCTTGGTCGTTTTCATCGCATCGATCCCCTATTGAAGAACAACGGCTGGTACGGCCGCAGCACCAAATCGCGGTTGACGACGACCCGCACCGGCAGCCCGGGGCGCTCGGTCAGCGTGGGCTGGATGTTCATGTTCCGCCGGGTCATCTCCTGCCCGATCTGGCTCACACTGTCCTGCACGCTGTCTCGCCCGGCGATGACGACGCGGTTGCCGTCCTGCCGGTTCTCCGGCGCGGCCAGTTCGGCGCCGATGCCCAGCAGCGTGGTCAGCGCCGCGCCCGCGAAGATGCGGTCCCAGTGCCAATCCACGCCATCCTCCAGACCCGCATAGCCGGCCGGGTCCGTGCTCACCAAGTTGTCGAGCTTGAACGACGAGGTGTCGGGCAGGATCACCCGGTTCCACACCACCTGCACCCGGCTCTGGCCGTAGCTCACCTGGCTGTTGTACTTGCCCAGGATGCGCGAGCCCTGCGGGATCAGCAGGTACTTGCCGGTCGCCGTGTCGTAGACCGGCTCCGTCACCGTGGCAATCACGTCGCCCGGCAGGTCGGACTTGATGCCCGTGACCAAGGCCGCCGGAATCACGGTGCCGGCCATCACCTGGTACGGCGAAGCCGGCAGCTGCAGAGTGCCGGAATTGCGGGTCTGTGCAGACCCGGCATTGCCCAGAAACGCTTCCTTCTGCTCCTGGCGGTTCTGCATCGTCGTCGGATCGGCGGGCTGCGCAGCGGCAGGCGCAAGCGCCCCTGCCAGCGCATCGAAAGGCTTCGCGCTGCGCGCCTCGGCTGCTGGTGCCTGTGCCGGCCTCGCGCCAGCCGGACTGCCACCGGTCGCACGGAAGAACACGCCTGAGCGCGCCGCTTCCTCGGCCGCCAGGCGCGCCGCGTGCGCCGGATCGGCACCGGCGCCCTGCGCACGCGCCTCCACGGGCTGCTGCGACCTGACGATGGCCGGTCCCAGATCGCCCGGCAGCGGCTCGCCCAACTGCGGCACCGCAGGTGGCAGCGCCGGCCGGGACACGTCGGCGTAGTCCTTGGGCAGCCGGTCCAGGCTCTCGGCCTTGGCGATGCGATCGACGTTGTACAACTCAGTCGCCGAGTTGCGCTCGCGCCGGTGCGGCTGCAGCGACCACAGGGTCGCACCCAGCACCAAGGCGGCCAGCGTGCCGGCGATCACGGCCAGCATTCGGCGGTTGAGCCGGACCACCGGGCGCGGCGAGGCGCGCAACGCCATCGCCTCGGGATCGGCCTTGGGCTGAACGGCAGTCTCGCTCATGATCCGCTGCTCCCCACGCTGCCACCCGATGGACGCGGCACGCCATCGGTGCGCTCGATGCGCACCACTTCGCCCTTGGCGCCCTTGCCGCCCCCCAGGCGCAGTTCGGCGGCGCCGAACAGCCTGTCCACCACGTAGTACGGTGGGCGGGCGCGGTAGTTCACGAGCTGGCCGTCGCCCTGCGGCCCGATCACGAACAGCGGCGGCAGCTCGCCCTGCGCGATGCCTCCCGGAAACTGGACGTAGACCTTCTGCCCGTCGTCGAAGGCGCGCAGCGGCTTCCAGGGCGGGCTGTCGCCGCTGATCGCGTAGCGGAAGCGCAGGTTCTCGAGCGACAGGCCCGCATCCACCGGCGCCGCAGCCTGCGCCTCGCACGCCTGCTTCTGCAGCGCCACCATGCGGTCCCGCGGGTAGTCCCACGACGCCGAAGCCATCCAGGCCTGCGGCGTCGAGGACAGCTCGATCAGGTAGGTGCGCCGGTTGGTCGTGATGACCATGTTGGTCTTCAGGCCCGTGCGCGTGGGCTTGACCATCACGTTGACACGCTGGGCCGGCCCCGTGCCGCTGGTGGTGTCGCCGACGATCCAGCGCACCGTGTCGCCGGCCGAGACCGTCACCAGTTCCTCGCCCTCCTGCAGCGCGATGACGGTGACGCGGCCAGGGCTCGTGTAGACCTGGTACAGCGCGCCGTCGGTGAAGGGCCAGACCTGGATCGCATTGACGTAGCCCTCGCGCGAGGGCGCGACCCGCGCTTCGTCGTTGGCCTTGGACACGCGCAGCCTCTCGTCGGTGGGCTCGGGCGCCGGCGGCGGTACCTCGACATCCGGCAGGACCTTCATCTGCGCCGGCAGCGGCAAGGGCTTGGGCACCTCGACCACTTCGACCGGAGCGGGCGGGTCGAGCAGGCGCTGCGCCTGCACGGGTTCGTCCAGCGCGATGGTGGGTGGCGGCGTGCCCTGCGAGGCGCAGCCGGCCAGGCCGGCGATCAGCACTGCCGGCAATCCGCAAAGGCGCAAAAGGTGGATCTGTTGATTCATGGTTTTTTCGCTCCTTCGGTGGCATCGAGTTCGCGGCTCCACGACAGACCGTTGACGTAGATGCCCAGGGGGTTCTTGCGCAATTTCTCTTCGGTGCGCGGCGGCTGCAAGACGATGGACAGCACCGCGGTCCAGCGCTCGGTGCCGGCCGGTGCGCCGTTGACGTAGCCGCGCTCGACCCAGCGCACCTGGAACGACGAGTCGCTGGCGCGCACGACGCTGGTCACTTCCACCGCCACCGAGTTCTGCCCGATGCGCGAGAACGGGTCGTTGGTGCGCGCATAGTCGTTGAGCGTGGCCGCGCCCCTGTCGGTCGCGTAGTCGTAGGCTTCGAGCCAGTTGCGGCGCACCACGATGGGGTCGATGGAGAGCGATCGCACGTCGGTGATGAAGCGCGCCAGGTGGTGCGCAATCTGCGCGTCATGGGGCCGGTACGGCGTGGCGGCCTCGCCGACCGCACGCACCTGTCCGGTCTGATCCACCTCGATGACGTACGGCGTGACGATGGACTGCGCCGAGCGCCAGACAAGGCCGCCGGCCATCAACAGCGCGAGGGTGAGCGAGCCGAAGGCCATCAGCCGCCAGTTCCTGGCCTGCACGCGGGCCGATCCGATGCGTTCGTCCCACACCTGCGCGGCGGCCTGGTACGGTGTGACGGGCACCGGTGTGTCGGAGTAGCGCACCTGGGGTCGTTTGAATCGCATGAAAGGTTCTCCTTAGCTGTCGTCGCGAAGGCTGGGGCTGGCCCCGCTGCCTCCGCTGTCGCCCGAGCGCAGCGTGTGCGCGGCGACCGTCGCCCCGTGCGCGAGACGCTGATGACGCTGCAGCCGCTGCGCCCAGGCGGGCGGCGCAGACGGCGCGGCCGCCCTCTCGGTGGATGCCGCGGCGGCAGCAGCCGGCGGCGCGGCGGCCTCGGCAACGAAGTTCGCGACCCGATCGCGCACGGCCTTGGCGCCCGACGCAACGCGGTCGCCGACCGCACCGGCGCCGGTGCGCGCAACGTTGGCCAGCCCCGCACCCGCGGCGCGCAAGCCGCTGCCACCCGAGGCCGCGGCGCCGGCCGTATAGGCCGAGGGGGCGCTGCCAGCGAGCGAGCCAGCCGTGCGACCGGCGGCCGCCGCCCCGCCGATGACGCTGCGCGCAGCGCCGGGCGCCATGCGGGCGCCGGCCGCGACTGCCGCGCCTGCGCCGGCAACGGCGGCGCCACCGGCGACAGCCAATCCTGCGCCGCCGACCACTGTTCCGGCCGCCGCGCCCGCGCTGAGCTGCGGCGCACCGGCCACCAGGCCGGTGGCGATGCCCGGACCGAAGATGCCGAGCCCGAACAGCGCGATCGAGGCCAGCATGAGGGTCAGCGCATGGTCGATGCTCGGCTCGGTGCCGATCGGCGCGGTGAACTCGCCGAACAGCCCGGTGCCGATGCCGACGATCACGGCCAGCACCAGCACCTTGATGCCCGAGGACACCACGTTGCCCAGCACGCGTTCGGCGAGGAAGCTGGTCTTGTTCCACAGCGCGAATGGCACCAGCACGAAGCCCGCGAGCGTCGTCAGCTTGAACTCCAGCAAGGTGACGAACAATTGCACCGCGAGCACGAAGAAGCTCACGATCACCACCAGCCAGGCCAGCCCTAGCACCACGATCAGGTCGAAGTTGGCGAACACCTCGGGGAAGCCCGTCAGGTCGCCGATCTGCGTCATGATCGGTCGCGCAGCATCGATGCCGACCTGCGCAAGCCGGCCCGGCTGTAGCAGTTGCGCCTGCGTCAGTGCCGAGCCGGAAGCGGTCAGGCCCAGGCCCGCGAAAGACCGGAAGACGATGCTGGCCAGTGTGTTGAAGTTGCCGATGATGTAGGCGAAGGCTCCCACGTAGAGCACCTTCTTGATCAGCTTGGCGATCACCTCGTCGCCGCCACCGCCGCTCGCGTTGCTCATGGCCCAGAACAAGCCCGCGAGCGTCATGTCGATCAGCACCAGCGTGGCCGTCAGGAACGCGACCTCGCCGCCCAGCAGTCCGAAGCCCGAGTCGATGTAGCGCGAGAAGACGTCGAGGAAGCGGTCGATGACGCCAACGTCGTTCATGGCTTCAGTCCTTCGGCGTCGACGTGGCGGGCGTCGCGGGTTCGGCGGCCGGCGGCGCCGGCGGCTGCACCGGATCACCGGCATAGGGCGACTGCCCTCCCCCCAGGAAGCGCCGCCGCGTCGCCTCGGACACGGCATTGCACTGCGCATCGCCGACCTTCTCGTGGCCCGCCTTGCAGGCTTCGCGCAGCGCCCGCAGCCGCTCGGGGTTGGCCACCAGCGATTCGACGCTCTCGATGGGCGGCGGCTTCTTCTCGCAGGCGGCCAGAGCCAGCGCGCACAGGGTCAGGACAAGGATTCGTCGCATGGCCTCTACCCTCCTTCAGTTGCCGTAGAAGTTGACGGCCGTCGGCGTGTAGGGCGTGCCCTCACCCTGGAAGCGTCGGCGCACCTCGCGCGCGCGCTCGTGCACTGTGACCTGGCGCGCCTGCTCCAGCGCCGCGGCGCGGTCCTGGGTGATCTGGAGCTGCTGCGCCTGGATCGCCTGGCGCGACTGGAGCGCGAGCAACTGGTTGGTGGCCTGCATCGCCTGCAGCGCGCCCGTGGCCGACTGGCTGCGGTTCACCAGGTCGGTCAGCGCGCGCTCGTCGGCCGCGAAATTCTGCACGGCCTGCGACTGCACCTTGGTGGCGGTGCGCAGCGCTTCGAGCGAGTTGCGCCAGCGCGTGCGCGCGTCGAGCGCCATCTGCGTGCCCGAGATCGCGGCGGTGTACGACTCCGGGTACAGGCGCCGGAAGTCAGTCTCGATCTGCGAGACGGTAAAGGCCAAGCCCTGCGCCTGCTGGATGAGCTGGTTGGTCGCCTCCAGCGTCGCGCGCAGGTCACCCAGCACGCTGAACGGCAGACTGGTCAGGTTGCGCGCCTGGTTCATCAGCATCTGCGCCTCGTTCTGCAACTGCTGGATCTGGTTGTTGATCTGCTCCAGCGTGTTGGCCGCCGTCATCATGTTCTGCATGAAGTTGGAGGCATCGAATACGGTGTCGCCGATGCCGAAGATGGCGTGGGCCGGCTGCACGGCCCCGAGGGTCAGCACGCCGGCGACGACCAGCGCGGTGAGGCGGGGTTTGAACGAAGCGATGCGCGTCATGGCGAGACTCCTTCCGGGGGTGGTGGAACAATGAGGTCGGCAGCCCAGTGCAGGCCGCAGTGGCGCAGCCAGTGGGCCGTGAAGTCCTGGGCGCCGTGGGCTGCGAGCACGGCATCGATGTCGCGCTGGTGCTGCGGCGTCGAGGCACCCGCAAAAGCCAGCGCCACGGGCCCCAGGTCCAGGTCGAAGACCCGGTTCCCGAGCCGCGACTGGTAGTAGTAGTCCTGCTTGGGCTGCGCCTGCGCGACAATGCCGATCTGCCGCGCGTTCAGGCCGAAGCTCTCGTAGATCTTTCGGATCTGCGGCTCGGTGGCCTGCGGGTTGGGGAGAAAAACCCGGCTCGCGCAGCTCTCCACGATGGCGGGCGCGATGGCCGATCCCTCGATGTCGGCCAGGCTCTGCGTGGCGAAGACGACGCTGACGTTCTTCTTGCGCAGGGTCTTGAGCCACTGGCGGATGCGCGCCGCGAACACCGGGTCGTCGAGGAACAACCAGGCCTCGTCGAGGATCAGCAGCGTGGGCGCGCCGTCCAGGCGCTCCTCGAAGCGTGCGAAGAGATAACGCAGCACGGCCAGCGCCGCGGCTTTGCTGGCCATCAGCTCCTCCATCTCGAAGCCCTGCACGTCCGCGCTGCCCAGCCGGTCGTGGTCGGCGTCCAGCAGCCGGCCGTGCGCGCCACCCAGCACATAGGGCGCGAGCGCCTGACGCAGCGCGTTGGACTGCAGCAGCACCGACAGGCCCGTGAGCGTGCGCTGCTCCACTGGCGCGCTGGCGAGGCTGCCGAGCGCCGACCAGACCGCCTCGCGCTCGTCCGGGCCGACCGCCACGCCCTCATGGATCAGCCGTCCCTCGATCCACTCGGCCGCCCAGGTGCGATAGCCCTCACGGTCGATACGCGCCAGCGGCTGGAAAGCAATGGCGTTCTCGCCGTTCTCGCCATTCGCGTCATCGTCCGAGCGACCCAGGTCGTAGTGCTCGCCGCCCAGGCCCAGGACGGTCGCGCGGATCGAGCGGCCCCAGTCGAACGCGAAGATGCGCGAGCCAGGGTAGCGGCGGAACTGCAGCGCCATCGTCGCCAGCAGCACCGACTTGCCCATGCCGATGGGGCCGACCACCAGCGTGTTGCCCACGTCGCCAATGTGCGTGACGAACCGGAACGGCGTCGCGCCGTCGGTGCGGGTCACGATCAGCGGTGGGCCGTCCAGGTGCGCGTTGCGCTCCTGCCCGGCCCACACGGCGGACACCGGCATCATATGCGCGAGCCCCAGCGTCGAGACGATGGGCTGGCGCACGTTCGCGTAGGCGTTGCCCGGAATCGAGGACAGCCAGGCTTCCACTGCATTCAGCGTCTCGGGGATGGTCACGAAGCCCCGGCCCTGGATCACTCGCTCGGCCTGCCGCAGCTTCTCGTCGGCCGCAGGGGCGTCGGCGTCCATCACCACCACCGTCGCGGTGAGGTAGCCGAAGGCCACCTGGTCGCTCCCCAGTGCCTGCAGCGCCGCGTCGGCATCCGCCGCCTTGTTGCTCGCGTCCGTGTCCACCAGCACGCTCTCCTGCTGGAAGATGGTCTCGCGCAGCAGCGCCACGATGTTCTTGCGCTTGGCGAACCACTGCCGGCGCAGGCGGATCAGTTCCTTCTCCGCCTCGGCCTTGTTCATGCACAGGAAGCGCGTGGACCAGCGGTAGGCGAAGCCCAGGCGATTCAGGTCGTCGAGGATTCCCGGCCAGGTCGAGGTCGGGAAGCCGCGCACCGTCAGCACCCGCAGGTGCTGGTCGCCCAGCATGGGCGCGAGCCCGCCGACCAGCGGGGCATCGGCCAGCAGCGCATCGAGGTGCATGGGCACCTCGGGCACCGCGACGGGATGACGGCGGGTGGATACCGTGCCGTGCAGGTAGGCCAGCGTCCCGGCGTCATCCAGCCGGGCGATCTCGGGCATCACGCCATCGAGCAGGTCGATCACCCGGTCGGTCTCGGCCACGAAGGCCGTCAGGCGCTCGTGCCAGTCCACGCCTTCGCTGGTCCGGTTCTCGTACAACAGGCCCGCGGCACGGGCGCGGGACTCCTCCGGCGGCAGGTACTGCAAGGTCAGGTGGTAGCGGCTCTCGAAGTGGCTGGCCGACTCCTCGAAGGCGGCACGCCGCTCCTCCTCCACCAGCCACGACAGCGGTTCGGGAAACTCCGAGCGCGGGTAGTTCGCCGCCGGCAGGCGCTCGGCCTCGATGAACAGGGCCCAGCCCGAGCCGAGCCGGCGCAGTGCGTTGTTCAGGCGCGCGGTGACGGAGACCAGCTCGCCCTGCGTGGCACTGTCCAGGTCCGGGCCCCGGAAGCGCGCCGTGCGCTGGAACGAGCCGTCCTTGTTCAGCACCACGCCGGGCGCGACCAGCCCGGCCCAGGGCAGCCAGTCGGCCAGCAGCGCGGGGCGCTGGCGGTATTCGGCGAGGTTCAGCACGGCATGCCTCTACACGTCGAGCAGCGCGCGCTGCTTGATGTGGCGCGCGAAGACCTGCATGAACTGCGGGTCCGCACGCGCACCCCACACCGCGAGCGAATGGCCGACCAGCCACAGCACCAGCCCGGGAATCCAGAGCTGCAGGCCGAGGCCGACAGCCGCTGCGAGCGTGCCGTTGGCGATCGCCACGGTCCGCGGCGCGCCGCCGAGCAGGATGGGCTCGGTCAGCGATCGATGCAGCGGCACCTCGAAGCCCGGTACGTTGTTCGCGCTCATGCCAGTACGGCCCCGCCCGAGAACGAGAAGAACGACAGGAAGAAGCTCGACGCGGCGAACGCGATCGACAGGCCGAAGACGATCTGCACCAGCTTGCGGAACCCGCCCGAGGTATCACCGAAGGCGAGCGTCAGGCCCGTGGCGATGATGATGATCACCGCGACGATGCGCGCCACCGGCCCCTGGATGGATTCGAGGATGGATTCCAGCGGCGCCTCCCAGGGCATGCTGGAGCCGGCGGCGTGCGCGGGCAGCGCGACCGCCAGCAGCAATACAGCCATCAGCAGCACCTGCAGCGCCAGGCGCACGCGCGCGGCGCGTGAATGCGGATCTACGGAAAGGAACGAAGTCGTCATGGCGTTTCTCCTGGAACGGAAGGGGATGAAGGAAGGGATGGCAGCGGGGTTGGCGTCAGCTCGTGGTCGAGCCGGTAGCTGCTCCCGTCGAGGCCGGTGACGCGCGCGATGGCCTCGACGCGCCGCGTGCGCCCCCGCCCGGCGATGAAGACGATGACGTTGACGGTCTCGGCGATGAGCGCGCGCGGCACGTTCATCGACACCTCCTGCACGAGCTGCTCGAGCCGCGTCAGCGCCCCCACGGGCGAGCCCGCATGCACGGTGGCGATGCCACCGGGGTGGCCCGTGCCCCAGGCCTTGAGCAGGTCCAGCGCCTCGGGCCCGCGCACCTCGCCGACGACGATGCGGTCCGGCCGCAGGCGCAGCGTGGAGCGCACCAGTTCCGTCATGCTGACGACGCCGGGCCGCGTGCGCAGCGGCACGTGGTCGTGTGCCGTGCACTGCAGCTCCACCGTGTCTTCGAGCACGATCACGCGGTCGCCGGTGGCGGCCACCTCGTCGAGCAGCGCGTTGGCGAGCGTGGTCTTACCGGTGCTGGTGCCGCCGACGATCAGGATGTTCTGGCGATCACGCACGGCCGTGCGCAGGAACGCAGCCTGGTCGGCCGTCAGGATGCCGTCGACCACGTAGTCCTCCAGGCGGATCAGTGCGACGGCGCGTTTGCGCAGCGCGAAGACCGGACCCGGCGTCACGGGCGGCAGCGCGCCCTCGAAGCGTTCGCCGGTCTCAGGCAGTTCGGCTGTCAGCAGCGGCTTGCCCGCGTGCACCTCGGTGCGCACGTGCGCGGCGATCAGGCGAATGATGCGTTCGCCGTCCGCGGGCGCGAGCGTGACGCCCATCGGCGCACGGCCGCTGCCCAGTCGGTCCAGCCATAGCGAGCCGTCAGGGTTCAGGAGCACTTCAACCACGTCCGGATCGGCCAGGGCCTGCGCGATCTCCGGTCCCATCGCCGTGCGCAGCATCTGGATGCGACGGTCCAGCGCCAGCGAGACCGGGGCTACGGGCCTGGGCAGCGGCTCGGTCATGGCGCAGCCTCCGGTTTGCTGCCGGCCGGGGTTGCCGGCCGATGGTCTCCCGGGTTGGTCCCCGCGGAAGCATCTAGCCCGAAGAACTGGCTGTCCTCAGGCTGGATCTCCTCATACACCTCCTTGACCAGGCTGCGTCCGCGCAGCAGGTGGCGGCCAAGCTGCTCGATGAACTGCCCGAAACGCGCGCGTCCTTGCGCACGTGCTGCCTCCTGATGCGCCGCCGGCACCGGCGTGCTGACGGTCAGGAAGTAGCGCACGTACAGCGCCACGGTCTCGATCAGGATGTTCTGGTCGCGTTCGAGCTTGTCGAACTGGCGCGAGAGGCGGTCCAGGCGCTTGGCGATCGCGGCCTCGCGCTGATCCCCGCTGTCGGGCGACAGGAACGAGGACAGCGCCGCGGCGATGATCGAGGACTTGGACAATCCCTTCATCGCGGCCAGTTCGTCGAGCCTGCGCGCGTGGTCCCGCTCGATGAAGATGTTCAAGCGAGTGCGGCTCATAGCGCGATCCCATCGTCAGGGTCGAGCACGGCAAGCCGCGCGGCGCGCTGCAGGCGCGGATCGAGGTGCGTCGGCAGAGGCAGCGGCGCGTCGTCGTCATCGAGCAGGCCGAGGTCATCGGTGGCGGGTTCGGGCTGCGGCGCGTAGCTCACCTCGCCCAACTCGGGCTGCTGCTGCCGGCCGCCGTCATCAGCGGCGCCGGCCTGGCCGGCAAGCGCCATGTCGAGGATGGGCGCGGCCAGAGGCGTAAGCTCGCTCCAGTCGTCGGCGCGCGCGGGAGGTGCATCGGCATAACGCGCGCCTGCAGCGAGCACTGGCGCCTTCTTCACCCGCTGCGTGAAGTTGCGGTCGAGGTAGTAGCGGATCTTGCGGGCGCGGATCGGCGGATGGCCGGAGACCATCACCACAGCGTCGTCGGGCGGAAGCTGCATCACCTCGCCGGAAGTCAATAGCGGGCGTGCGGTCTCCTGGCGAGACACCATCAGGTGCCCGAGCCACGGAGCGAGCCGGTGGCCCGCGTAGTTGCGCTGCGCCCGCAGTTCGGTCGCGGTGCCCAGCGCGTCCGAGATGCGCTTGGCCGTGCGTTCGTCGTTGGTGGCAAAGGCGATGCGCACGTGGCAGTTGTCCAGGATCGAATGGTTCTGGCCGTAGGCCTTGTCGATCTGGTTGAGGGACTGTGCGATCAGGAAGGCGCGCAGGCCGTAGCCCGCCATGAAGGCCAGGGCCGACTCGAAGAAGTCCAGGCGCCCGAGCGCCGGGAACTCGTCGAGCATCAGCAGCAGCTTGTGGCGGCGCTCAATGCCATCGGACCCGTCGAGCGATTCCGTAAGCCGCCGGCCGATCTGGTTGAGGATCAGGCGGATCAGTGGCTTGGTGCGGCTGATGTCAGAAGGCGGCACGACCAGGTACAGCGACACCGGATGCTCGGCCGAGATCAGGTCCGCGATGCGCCAGTCACAGCGCGATGTCACTTCGGCCACCGTGGGGTCGCGGTACAGGCCGAGGAAGGACATGGCCGTGGACAGCACGCCCGAGCGTTCGTTCTCGCTCTTGTTGAGCACTTCGCGTGCGGCCGAGGCGACGACGGGATGCGGTGCCCCACCCTCTTCGTTCGCGAGGTGCCGCGTCGTCATCATCCGGTGCAGCGTCACGTCGAAAGGGCACGCCGGGTCGGACAGGAAGTTGGCGACACCGCGCAGCGTCTTGTCCTCTCCGGCATAGAGCACATGCAGGATGGCACCGACCAGCAGCGCATGGCTGGTCTTCTCCCAGTGGTTGCGCCGCTCCAGCGCGCCCTCGGGATCGACGAGGATGTCCGCGATGTTCTGTACGTCGCGTACCTCGTGTGCGCCGCGGCGTACTTCAAGCAATGGGTTGTAGGCAGCCGAACGCGCATCAGTGGGGTTGAACAGCAGGCAGTGAGAGAAGCAAGCACGCCAGCCAGCCGTGAGCGTCCAGTTCTCGCCCTTGATGTCGTGGATCACGGCCGAGCTCGGCCAGGACAGCAGCGTCGGGACCACCAAGCCCACGCCCTTGCCCGAGCGCGTCGGAGCGAAGGCCATCACATGCTCGAGGCCGGCGTGCCGCAGGTAGCGCTCGTCTTTGCGGCCAAGGAAGACGCCAGCCGGCTCACGCAAGCCGGCGTTGCGGACATCAACGGCTTCGGCCCAACGCGCGGAACCGTAGGTGGTGACACGATGCGCAGATCGCGAGCGCCACACGGCCATGCAGATGGCTACGCCGGTGGCGAGCAATCCACTGCTCGCGGCGATGGCACCACCCCGCAGGAAGATGTCCGGCGAATAGGCGTCGTACCAGTACCACCACTCGAAGAGCTTCCAAGGTTCGTAGATCGGTAAGCCTGCAATGACTGACAGTGGCGGCCCAAGCCGTGGCTGGTACGCCAGCACGTACGCAGTCCATTGCGTGGCACCCCACACGCCACCGAAAGCCACAGAAAGCACGACCGCGATCTGACCGAGCAGAATGCCAGTTTGGACGCGCGGCGTCCCGCCTTCGCCATTTCCGGATCGAACTGCCATGTCCAGCTCCTTCAGCGCCCCATCGCGCCATGCGTATGTGCGCCCCATGGCGCGTATCGCACGAGTCTGAAATCGATGAGCCGGGCAGTACACCCATAAGGGCGTAGCTCAGCAAAGGCTGGCGGACGAGTCGCGAGAAAACGCAGTTGTCCGGCTCGATTCCAGTCCACTGGGTACGTACTCGCCCCAGCGTCTCGGATCGAGAGCATCCCTAGCGCGCGGTCGGATGTCCAATGCTGAAGATGCAGGGTGAACCTGCGTCAAGACCGCACTGCGTAACGATCACGACAAGGTACCGACGTGGGTGAGAAAGCGTTGCACCGGTTCGGCGAGGCCAAATCGCTGGTTCTTGTGCAGGACGTAGGTGGTGATGTGCTCTTCTTCTGCCAGCGGCAGCGCCACCAAGTCGCTGCGCCGCAGGGTCCGTGCATGCCCCTCATCACCCACGCCTACACCGACTCCAGCCGCGATGCGGGTGACGTAGCCAGAAAGGGTGTAGGCCTCGCCCGCCAGAGTGGCTCGGTCAGTGTACTTTCGTACGATCGCCCGCATCTGCCACAGCAGGCCCGGGAGACATTCCTCGCTGCAGGATAGCAGTGGAAACGCCAAAAGGTCTGAAAGAGCGACGACCTGCCTGTTGGCCAGTTCATGGCTGAAAGGTAGGACGGCCATGAGGCGGTATCGCCACGCGGGAGCCTGGGCGATGGCATCGTCCTCGTTCGTACCGAAAGAAAAGCCCACATCGAACTCTTCACTCTTGAGTGCACCGACGAGTTCACTCACACACATCTCTGCTAGCTCCAGCGGCACCTCAGGCGCGACGATACGCCAAGTGCTCAGACATTCGGACAATTTGGGCTGCGCAATGTCATCAGCAATACCGACGCGCAGCGGCGCCTGGTACAGGGTATGCGTTTGGCGGACCTTGCGCTTGATTCGCTCGAACCGAATGAGAAGCCTGCGAGTCTCATTCAACAACCGCAACCCTGCCGGCGTCAGGTACAGCTTGCGCGGGAGGCGAACGAACAGCGGCGCATCCAATTGCTCTTCGAGAGAGCGGATCGCTCGAGATAGCGAGGTCTGATCGATGTGGATTCGCTCGGCGGCACGACGAAAATTCAGATCCTCCGCAACGGCAACGAAGTAGCGAAGGTGCCGTAGCTCGGTCATTCACGTCCACCCTCCCGGTCCATCATGGCCTTCGCCTCAAGCCCCTTGAAGGAAATCTTGGCAAGTTCTCCTGAGGAGATCGGGTTCTGGCCGGTGATCAACTCGCGATCCTCGATGACAATGACAGCGTCTGCGAAAGCGGATCGACATGCTTCTCATCTTGCGTCATCGTGTCAGACACAAACCTGTGGATGGTACGCAAGCAATTGATGGCACCGTTAGGATTTGTCCGTCTGAAGTCAACATGGCGGAAGGAGAATCGGCGCTAGAAGCACATGTCGACGCGTTTGGTTTTGGTTTCGGAATCAAATCAAATCGCGTGGACCTTCAGACCGTCGTCGATTTCGTCTTTGATCAGACCTTCCCTGGGGCTCCTCAGGCACTTCGATGGCCTGCATGACGCACATGCCAGTGCGCGCCAGATTGTTTCGTTGGTGAGGTCTGACTGCGATACATCGGTGCGGGCCGCTCTCCGTAACGCTCAGAAGGATCTGTCCAACATCGCCATTGCGGAGGCTGCATATCGGTCGCCTCCGATTTCAATTGCTTCAATCTTGGAGCGAATGCGAGAGAGTTCTTCCTCCGTGAGTTCGATCTTTCCAGCCGCAAGATTCTCTTGCAGGCGCTCGGAACGCCGGGTTCCTGGTATCGGAACGATCCATGGCTTCTGAGCCAATACCCAGGCTATGGCCAGTTGCGAGGGCGTGACACCACGCTCCGCAGCCATCGCGGAAACGGCTTCCACTAACGCGATGTTCTGCTGGCGATACTCGGCCGAGAAGCGCGGGTTCGCGGCGCGGGCGTCGCCGTTCTCGAACTTCGTATCCAGGTTGACCGCGCCGGTCAGGAAGCCGCGGCCCAGCGGGCTGTACGCCACGAACCCGATGCCCAATTCCTCAAGAACGGGAAAGACCGCTTCCTCAACATCCCGTTCCCAGAGCGAATATTCGGTCTGGACTACCGCCACGGGCTGCACGGCGTGGGCGCGGCGGATCGTCGCGGCACCCGCTTCTGACAGGCCGAAGTGGCGCACCTTGCCGGACTGGATGAGTTCGGACACCGCGCCCGCGACGTCCTCGATCGGGACGGAGGGATCGACGCGGTGCTGGTAGAAAATGTCGATGACGTCGGTGCGCAGCCGCTTGAGGGCCGCTTCGCAGACCTCGCGGATGTGCTCCGGCCGGCTGTCCAAGCCGGTCACCGCGGGCTTGCGCGTGGGGTCGATCTGGAATCCGAACTTGGTTGCGATCACCACCTTGTCGCGCGCGCCCTCGAGCGCTTCTCCCAGCAGTTCTTCGTTGTCGAAGGGCCCGTAGACCTCGGCCGTATCGAACAGGGTGACGCCCACGTCCACCGCCTCGCGCAGCAGGTTCAGGCAGGCGGTGCGGTCGGCCGGCCCGTAGCTGCGGCTCATACCCATGCAGCCCAGCCCGATACCGGACACCTGCAGGCCGCTCCTGCCCAGATTTCTATTCAACAACATGCGTTCTCCTATTTGATTGCATCGGATTCTTGACATCATTCAGTCGTCGGACCGCAGGCTGTCGGCTCGGCATCGAGTTGCGCCACGATCCCTTCGAGGTCCTTGCACGGGGCGGGGTAGTGCTGCATGACCAGCGGGTCGTGACCCGGGACCACATGCCGGGGTGAATCGGCGAGGGCGTTCGCGCGGGACCACCCGTCTGCCATCTGCTGCATGTCGGCCACGATGGTGAATGGCCGGCGCGATTCGATGTTCTCGTAGAAGTGCGCCGCGTCGGAGGCGAGCACGACCCAGCCGCGGCGCGTGTGAACGCGGACGAACTGCATGCCGGGCGTGTGTCCGCCAACCAAGTGCAGAGAGATGCCCGGGAAAAGCTGCGCGTCGCCGCTGTGGAACTCCAGGCGGCCGGCGAAATTCGCGCGCACCGCACACACCACGTCCTCGCATTCGTAGGAGTGCGACAGCGCTTTCTCGCGCATGTGGCGGCCGCAGGCGAACTGCATCTCCGCCTCCTGGATGTGCACGCGCGCGGAAGGGAACCGGGCCAAGTTGCCCGCGTGGTCGTAGTGCATGTGCGTGACCACCACGTCCTGCACCTCCACCGCCTGGACGCCGATCAGGCCCAGCGCGTCCGCGGGGCAGCGCAGGTGCTCACGGCCGCGCAGTGCGGCGATGGAGGCCGTGAAGCCGGTGTCGACGACGACCGAGCGTCCGGCGCCCACGATGGCCCAGACGAAATAGTCCATCGGCATGGGCGCGTCGTGCGGATCGCCGCCGACGAAATGGTCACGCCGCCGCGCATCGCGGGTGGCGTAGCGGATAGCATAGACAGCGTAGTCGGGCAGCGCGGTCGTCATGGCGCGGGCCTTCGCGTCAGTTCGCGCGCGTGGATTTCGCGATCGGCCGCAGCATGCCGATGGCCGCGCCGCCGTCGACCGGCAGCACGACGCCGGTGATCTGCTCCGACAGGGGGGTGGAGAGGAAGAGGATGGCGTTCGCGATATCGGCCGGCGTGCCGGTGCGGCCTAGCGGAGTGGCCGCGGCCTGCGATTCCCAGAAGGCCTCGTCGTTCGCGTCGAGCAGGCGCGGGGTCCGCGTGAGTCCCGGCGCGACGACGTTGACCCGGATGCGCTGAGGCGCCAGGTCCTGCGCGGCGCCGCGCGCCAGATGGTGCAGGGCTGCCTTAGCGGCCGAGTAGGCGAGTAGCGTGCCGCCGCGCGGCAGGTCGCCCGCCATGGAGCCCACCAGTACGATGCTGCCGCCTGGTGCGATCAGCGGCGCCGCGAGCTGGATGGCCAGGAAGGCATGGCCGACCACCAGGTCGAACTGGCGCTGCCAGCTCTCGTCGTCCAGGCTCGACAGCGTCTCGCCGACACCGATACCGACGACGTCGACGATGCCGTCCAGCTTGCCGCCGAACTCGCGCGTGGCGAAAGCGAAGACCTCTCTCATTGCCTTGCGCGAGGTCACGTCGGCCACGCAGGCGATGCCGGAAGTCGCCTGCGCCACGGCCTGGGCGCGGTCCTGATCGTTGTCCACGCAGAGCACGCGCGCGCCGCTTTGCGCCAAGGCGTGCGCCGTCTGCTCGCCGATACCCTGTCCCGCGCCGAGGACGACGAAGGTCTTGCCATCCAGGCGCAGGGCTTGGACGAATTGCGGAATGCTGCGCTGTTCTTTCACGATCGCGACCTGAAGTTTTCGGGCGATTGTGCAAGCCGGTCCGAGGGGCGGATAGCAACGTATTTTGATGACGCCATCTGCTTTTCTTGCCTCTCAAGCGGCGTGCCGTGCGGCAGGAAGAAGTGCAATCGTCAAAGATGATCGCGCGATAAGAACATGTGAGTGTTCAGCGCGCGGTGCTCTGACTAGACTGCGCCCGACCGGAAGAGACTCCGCACGAACTCATCAGAAGGAGACAAGTTTGAGCCCGTACCCCATCAACGTCATGTGGCCGCGCCGACGCGTGCTGACCGCCGCAGTCGGCCTCACGGCCGCCAGCTTGGCAAGTCCGTCCTTCGCTCAAGGCTATCCGAACCGGCCCATCAAGCTCATCGTCGGCAACCCTCCCGGGGGCATCAACGACACGATCATGCGCGCCGCCGCGGTCGATGCAGAGAAGAAGCTCGGGCAGCCGGTGATCATCGAGAACAAGCCCGGCGCCGCCGGCGTCATCTCCTTCCTCGCGCTGAAGATCGCGCAGCCCGACGGCTACACCATCGGCGTCACGACGCCGCCGCTGTGGCGCCAGCCGGTGCTGGAGGACGTGACCTACGACCCGCTGAAGGACTTCACCTTCATCATCAACGTGGCCGAGAGCATCTTCGCCATCGTCGTGCGCCAGGATTCGCCGTTCAAGACCTGGGCCGACGTCGTGGCCTACGGTCGGGCCCATCCGGATGCCGTGTCCTTCGGCGTGCCGCCGGGCGTGAACCAGACCGGCCACATCCTGATGGAAGGCATCACGCGCAAGGAGCACCTGAAGTGGGTGCCCGTGGGCTACAAGGGCAGCAGCGAGAGCGTCACCGACCTGATGGGCGGGCAGATCCAGTTCTCCATGGAGCCGGTGGTGGGCGTCAGCGCCCTGGTCAAGTCCGGCAAGGCGCGCTTCCTGGCAGTCGCTCGACCGAACCGGCTGAAGAGCTGGCCCGACGTGCCTTCGTTCGCGGACCTGGGCTACCCGGTCACCGTGGAAAGCCCAACCGGCATCGCCGGCCCGGCGCACATGCCGGCCGACGTGGTGAAGACTTTGCACGACGCCTTCAAGTTCGCGCTCGAGCAGCCGCGGGTACTGTCGGTGCTCAGCCAGTCCGACCAGACTCCACGCTACATGAGCTCGGATGACTACACGAACTACGCCGTCCGGGCGGCGCAGAAAGAGCGTGACCTGCTTGTGGAGTACGGGATGGCCAAGAAGTCGCTGGCCGTCAGCGCGAAGAGGTGATGGTATGACAGGCACGAACGACTATTCGCCCTCACGCGTAGCGGCCCGGCTGGCGATCCAGGACGTGGAGTTCCGCTGGTGCCGCGCCGTCGACCGGCTCGACTACGCGTCCATGGCCGACATCTTCCATCCCGATGCCTACGACGACCACGGCCCCTATCGCGGCGACGTGCCGGGGATGATCGAATGGCTCCGGAATCGGCATCGCTTCATTTCCTTTTCGATGCACCAGGTGAGCAACATGCTCATCGAGTTCGCCGACGAGGACAACGCGCTCGTCGAGCTGTACCTCACCGTGACTCAGCGCTATGCGCCGGGTGCCGCCGGCAGCCTCTCGCAACTGGTCGACACCCCCTTCCGCGAGGATCGCAACGTCGACCTGGTGTCCCGCTCGCGCTATGTCGACCGCATGCAGCGCCGCGACGGCGAGTGGAAGGTTCTGCGGCGCACTCTGGTGCAGGACTGGAAGCAGATCACCGAACTGGAAAGCGCGCCGGCGAATTCGCCCGGTGCGCTGCTGGGCCAGCGCGACCTGGACGATTTCATCTTCCGCGAGCGCCGCGCCATGGGACTGAGCCACTGAGGCCGATCCGGCGATGCGCGGCGGGGGTTTGACCGGCGGCACCGACCGGCAACCTGCCGCCGCGATCGCATCCCGCGTATTTCCGACAGAAAGAGAGAAGACTCCATGAACGCACAGGCAGCGACCGCGACGGAAGAGCTAGCCATCCTGGACGTGACCGACCTGCGGCATCCGGATATCGAGGTCCGCCGCCGCCTGGGCCGCCAGTTGGCCCAGGCCTGCATCGACGTCGGCTTCTTCTACATCGTCAACCACAGCATCGACCAGTCGCGCATCGACGGCATGTTCGACGTCACACGGCGCTTCTTCGTTCTTCCAAGGGAAGAGAAGGACGCCGTCTCCATGGCCGCGAACGAGTATTTCAGCGGCTACTTGCCCATGAAGGCCTCGGGGGACGCCTCGCTCAAGGGCGCGCTGATGGAAGCCTTCCACGCATGGAAGGAACCCCCGACGGGCGGCAAGCAGTACTTTGCCGGCAAGGTCATGGAAAAGCCCAACGTCTGGCCGGCGGGGATGCCCGACATGCACGCCGAGGTGTCCGGCTACCTCGAGGCTGTGACCCAGTTGACCCGCGACCTGCTGAAGGTCGCCGCCCTGGGAGTGGACCTGCCGGAGGAATCTTTCCTTCCGTACTTCAAGTCCCCGCTCTCGCTGCTGCGGCTCATCCACTACCCGCCGCAGAGCCCCTCGGAAGAAGTAGACGGCCGCTTCGGCATCCGCCCCCACACCGACAACTGCGCCCTGACGCTGCTGCTGCAGGACGACACCGGCGGCCTGCAGGTACTGGGCAAGAGCAAGGAATGGATCGACGTGACGCCGATTCCCGGCACCTACGTCATCAACCTCGGGGAAACCATGAAGATGTGGACCAACGGCCTGTTCAAGGCCACGCCGCATCGGGTCATCAACCGCTCCGGACGGCAGCGCCATTCGATTGCCTTCTTCATGAACGCGGACGACGACGCGCGGATCCAGCCGATGCTGCAGGAGTCGAGCCCCGGCATGCTGGAGCCGATCTTCCATTCGACGGTGGCGCTGGACGAATCCGCCACCGCGGGCGAAGTGCTGCACCGCCTGTATGCGCGGATCTATCCCACCGCGAGTTCGCAGCACTTCATCTGAGGGCCGGCGCACCGAGCACGAGGGCGGCCGCGGCCGCCCTTTTGTTTGGCCTTTCGCGAACGGCGCCGGGGCAGCCAGGCGGCGCTTCCACCATCGAAAACGGCGATGGCGCCATCGAAAGGTTTCGGTTCTCCACGCCAGACAGGACGCCTACATTTGCTCCATCCCGCTTCCACACCTATGTACGCCAACGAACCCTCCACCGGCCAACTCATCCAAACGGGCCACGCCATTCTGGACGCAGACCACGAGTCCCTGGCCGCGCTGATCGACGCCCTGCGCACCGCTTCTGCGGCGCAGTTGCTGGAGGCCTTCGATGCCCTGCACGCAGAACTGCGCGAGCATTTCGCCACGGAAGACGCGCTGATGGCGCCGTACAACTTCTCGTCTCGCGAATGCCACCTGGACGAGCATGCGGCAGTGCTGCGCTCCTTCGACGAGGTCCGGCCCGCGATCGCTTCGGGCCAGATCATCCTGGCCCAGCGCTTCGCGGCCGAACTGGAGCGCTGGCTGCCGGAACACGTTGACGCACTCGACCGCAACCTGGCCAAGTTCCTGTTCTTTCGCGAGACGGGCGGCGCGCCGGTCCTTCTTGCACGCGGAAGCCGTCCATGAGCGAGACCCTCCTCAGTCTGCGCCTGACCGCCATCCGCTTCGAGGCCGAGGGCATCAGTTCCTTCGAACTCCAGCAGCCCGACGGCGGCGAGCTGCCGCCCTTCACCGCAGGCGCGCACATTGACCTGCACCTGCCCAACGGCATGGTGCGCAGCTACTCGCTGTGCAACGACAGCTCCGAGCGCCGCCGCTACGTGGTGGCCGTCGCACGCGACGCCAACAGCCGCGGCGGCTCGGTCTTCATGCACGACCAGATGCGCGTCGGCCAACGGCTCGACGTCGGCGCCCCGCGCAACAACTTCGAACTGGACGAACGCGCGCCCCACACGGTGCTCATCGCCGGCGGCGTGGGCGTAACGCCGCTGTGGTGTATGGCACAGCGGCTGCAGAACCTGGGCAGCAGCTGGGAGATCCACTACGCCTCGCGCTCGCGCAGCAACGCGGCCTTCCTGCTGGAGCTCGGCGCCATCGCCCGGCGCCATCCCGGCCGCGTGCACCTGCACTTCGACCAGGAGCAGGGCCTGATGCAGCTGGGCGCCGTGGTGAGCCAGATCCGGGCCGATGCGCACGTGTACTGCTGTGGCCCGCTGCCCATGCTCGAAGCGTTCGAGTCGGCCGTGGAAGGCCTGCCGTGCGACCAGATCCACGTGGAGTACTTCAAGGCCAAGGACGAGCCCGTCACCGCCGGCGGCGTCGAACTGCGGCTGGCGAAATCGAACAAGGTGATCACCGTGGGGCCCGGCAAGACCGTGCTCGACGCCATTCTGGAGTGCGGGGTCGACGTTCCCTATTCCTGCATGGAAGGGATCTGCGGTTCCTGCGAGGTGGCCGTGCTGGAGGGTGAGCCAGATCACCACGACAGCGTGCTCACAGAACGCCAGCGGCAGTCCAACCGGACCATGATGGTCTGCTGCTCCGGAGCCAAGTCGTCACGCCTCGTGCTCGACCTCTGAAAAAAACAGTCAGCCAAATCCTTCTAGGAGAAACCATGCTAACCAACGAACAGAACGAAATCCTCACGCGTGTGGGCAAGGGCACTCCCATGGGCACGGCGATGCGCCGCTACTGGCACCCCATCGCCACCTCCGCCGAGCTCCCCCATCCCGACTGCGACCCGATCCGCGCCAAGCTGTTGGGCGAAACCTTCGTGGTGTTCCGTGACACCGAGGGGCGCGTCGGCGTGATGGACGAACTGTGCCTGCACCGGGGCGCGTCGATGGCCATCGGCCGGGTCGAGGACGGCGGCATTCGTTGCATCTACCACGGCTGGAAGTTCGACGTCGAGGGCAAGCTGCTGGACACGCCGAACCACGCCGACGGCCGCGTCAAGGAGCGCCTGCGCGCCAAGACCTTCCCGGTGCGCGAGCAGTCCGGCCTGATCTGGACCTACATCGGCCCGAAGGACAAGCAGCCGCCCTTCCGCCAGCACGCCTTCGACAATGTGCCGGCCGCGAACCGGATCATCGTCAAGCTGGTGGTCAAGGCGAACTACCTGCAGATGTGGGAAGGCGGCACCGACAGCTCGCACGTCGGCATCCTGCACAGCAATGTGACCCGGCCGGGCTGGCTGTCCAACAGCAGCGAGAAAGGCGGCCCGGAGATCAACGACATGGTCAGCGCGGCCTGGGACGACATGTCGCCCCAGCTGGAGATCGAGAACACCAGCTTCGGCTTCCACTACGTGGGCATGCGCAAGGGGGCCGAGGGCAAGCGCAACGTCCGCCTGGTGCCGCTGTTCATGCCGACCGGCCGCATCATCGAGTTCCCCGACTTCTACTCCACCGTGCTCGACACGCCGCTGGACGACACGACCACCGCCAGCTACCTGGTGGACGCCAGCGACGTGCGCGCCCTGGACATGCAGGAGCGCCTGAAGCGCTCGGGCCTGACGGAAGAGCGCTTCTACAAGGACTTCCAGTTCGAAGGCAGCTGGGACAACCACTTCCACCAGGATCGCGAGGCGATGCACAGCAGGGCCAGCTGGAGCGGCTTCCACGGCATCACCCAGGAAGACGCCGTGATCTCCACCTCGATGGGCCCGGTCTACGACCGCAGCACCGAGCACCTGGTGGCGGCCGACGCCGCCATCGTGCGCCTGCGCCAGCGCCTGCTGGAGTCGGTGCGCCGCTCCGAGGCCGGCGAAGACCCGATCGGGCTGAACCTGGAAGACCTCACGCACATGCGCGGCTTCGACGTCGACATCAACGAAGGCGAATCGTGGCGCACGCACGCCGCGCACCACTCGACGCGCTATCCCGAGACCGAGTGACATGACCGCCGAAGACGCGTTTTCCGCAGTCGCCTCCAAGTACGGCGACCGTTTCGATGCCGAGGTCCTGGAGGCCACAGCGGGCCATTGGAGAGCGCGCATGGAACAACCGCAGGCGGCACACCCTCCCTTCATCAAGGATCTGGCGTATGGCGAGCATCCGCGCCATCGCCTGGACCTGTTCCCCGTCAAGGGCGAGGGCGCGCCGGTGGTGTTGTTCGTGCACGGCGGCGGCTTCGTCGCCGGCGACAAGCACGGGGCGCCGCCCTTCTATGCCAACGTGGGGCGCTACTTCGCCGCCCACGGCATCCTCGGGATTTGCATGAACTACCGGCTTGCGCCCGCCCACGGGTGGCCGGCCGGCGCGCAGGACCTTGAGCAGGCCGTGCAGTGGATCCTGCAGCGCGCGGAGTTCTACGGCGGCGATGCCAGCCGGCTGGTGGTGCTGGGTCAGTCGGCCGGCGCCTCCCATGTCGCCACCTGGCTGTTCCATCCCGACTTCGGCGCCGGCGCGCGCAACAGCGTGAAGGCTGCGATCCTGATGAGCGGCTTCTACCAGGCCAAGGCACCGCTCAGCCCGCCGCAGCGCGCCTACTTCGGGAGCGACGAATCCGCTTACCGCGACCGTTCGCCGCTGGCCCACGCGCGCGCCATGCCGCAGGCCTTGCTGGTCACCCTGGCAGAGCACGACCAGGGCTACATCCGTGCCCACGGGCACGAGTTGACGGGCGCACTCGCCGCCGCCGGCGCCACCGCCTCGCACCTCGACTTCGCCGGACACAACCACGTGTCGCCGCTGATGTCCCTGGGCAGCGACAACGACGCCGTCGGGCTGCAGCTGCGGCGCTTCATCTCCCAGTCCACCGGCGGTGCCCACGCCGAAGCCAGAAGCCTGCACTGACGCCGGTCCGCGCGCGGCAGCGGCAGCGGCAGCGGCAGCGGCAGCGGCAGCGGCAGCGGCAGCGGCAGCGGCAGCGGCAGTGGCAGGAAAGACCATACAGGGATGCCGCCCTCGCACGCGTCCCTGCGTTGCGCGCCGCGGGCCGTGGCCTTTGGCACGCTAGGTCAATTGACCGAGATGCTGCCGCAGCAGGTCGAGGAACTCGGCGGCCGTGGAGGACAGCGTGTGCCCCTGCCGCGTGTGCACCAGCAGGCTGCGCTCCATCGACGGATCGTGCAGCTTCTTCGCCACCAGTGAGTTGAGCTGGGGGTTGCCCTTGATGAGGTAGCCCGGCAGCACGACCACGCCCAGGTCCTGGGCCGCGAGTGCCAGCGCCGTGTGGATGAAGGTGATCTCGTAGGCGGGCCGGTAGCCCTTCTTGCCGGTGTCGGACAGCGCCTCGCTGATCAGGTGCTGCACCTTCGTGCCGCGCGAGAGGTTGATCAGCGGGTGGTCCAGCAGGTCCTCCCAGGTGACGCGCTCCTTCATGGCCAGGGGCGAGTGCTTGTTGCACACCGCGCAGAGGTGGTCCACGACCAGCGGCACGCGGATCACGGCCTCCGGCTCATGCTCGAAAAATCCGATGCTGAACTCGACGTCCTCGTTCAGCACGCGCTGGATGAGGCTGGCGTCGGCGGCGTCGTACAGGACCGTCTTCACTTCCGGATAGCGCCGCTTGAAATCGGCCAGCACCGTGGGCACCACCACCGAGGCCAAGGCGGGCGCGCAGCTGAAGGCCAGCACGCGTTCCACCTGCTCGGCCCGGTCCTGCATGTCGTGGCCCAGGGTGGTCACTTCCTTGAGGATGTTCTCCACCTTGGCGAAAGCGTCGTCGCCGGCCTTGGTGGGGCGCAGAGTCCGCGGCGTTCTCTCGAACAGCCGCACGCCCAGTTCTTCTTCGAATTGGCGGATCAGCGCGCTCATCGCCGACTGGGTCATATGCATCGCTTCTGCGGCGTGCGTCAGGTTGCGCAGGCGATAGGCTTCGACAAAGGCTCGCATCTGCCGCAGGGTGACATTCATCTGTGTGGGCATGGGCCGATTCTCCCGCTTGGGCCCAGGGGCTGCTTCGGGACATACGCGCATACCCGCACGGGCACGGCGCGCGAGTGCGCACTGCGCGATGCCATCAGCGTTGACGATCACGCCATAAAAAAACATCGACGTGCCGAAATTCCGAGTGCGCATACTCGCTGCGCTAGGAGACAAAAAAACATGCACCACGATACCGCCGCCATTGCGCGAGGGAGAGGCATGGCCGCACCGGAGGCCGCATGCTGAGCCGCGCCGACAACGAAAAGATCTGCCGCGTCGGTCCCGAGACGCCGATGGGCAAAGCACTCAGGCGCCACTGGCTACCCCTGATGCCGGCGCAGCGCCTGGAGGCGGCCACCGAGCCGCTGCCGGTGCCGCTGGTGGGGCAGGAGTTCGTGCTCTGGAAGGACGCGAGCGGCCAGGCCGGCCTGTTCGATCTCGCCTGCCTGCACCGCGGCGCATCGCTGCGCTTGGCGCGCGCCGAAGACGACGGCCTGCGCTGCATCTACCACGGCTGGAAGTTCGCGGTCGACGGCCGCGTGCTCGACACCCCCAACGTGGCCGACCCCGCCTTCGCGGCGCGCCTGCGCGGCCGCACCTACCCGCTACACGAAGCGGGCGGCCTGCTGTGGACTTACCTCGGACCGCGCGAACTGGCGCCCGAGTTTCCGCGCTGGCCCTGGATGGACCTGCCTGGCAGCCAGCGCATGGTGATCCCGCACGTGCAGGACTGCAATTTCGTGCAGATCATCGAAGGGCTGGTCGATTCCTCGCACCTGGGCATCCTCCACACCAACGGCCTGCGGCAGGCGACCGGCAGCGCGCTGAACTTCGCCCAGAAGGTCGAGTCCATGCAGCGCAACCTGGCGCCGCGGCTGGAGGCGGAAGAAACCGACTTCGGCTTCTACTACGCCGCCCTGCGCGACATCGACGGCGGCACCGGCGCGGCCCGCACCGAAGCGCGCATCACCGCCTTCGTCGCCCCCTTCACGGTGCTCAACCCCAACGGCGACATCATGTCGCTGCTGGTCCCGATCAGCGACACGCGGACCGCCTTCTACCACGTGTTCTGGAGCGACACGCAGCCCATCAATGCCGAGCCGCTGCGCAGCCAGCACCTGCGCTTCGTCGGCCTGACCAGCGAGGCGCTCGAAGGCTTCGGCATCTCGGAAGCGGGCATCGAGGCGCCCGACCGCCCCCAGCCGTCGAACAACTTCCATCAGAACCGCGAGGCGATGCACAGCGGCGCCAGCTTCAGCGGCCTGCCGGGACTGATCGAGGAAGACGTGGCTGTCGCGGTGTCATCCGGCCTGCTGCGCGACCGCTCGCGCGAGGTGCTGTGCACCGCGGACGTGGCTATCCGCAAGCTCTACCTCGCGTTGCTGCGCGTGGCGGACGGTGCCGACTTGCCCGAGGTACCGGCGATTGCTGTCCGCTCGATCGCAGGCATCCGTGCCGTGCTTGAGAACGGCGGCGACTGGCGCGCGCTGGTGCAGGAGATGCTTGAGCTGCCGCGCCCACGTCCTGTGCCCCACACCAACCCCATCGAGGAGACAACATGAAGACTGCAAACTTTGCGGGGCGGCGCGACTTCGTCCGAATGACCGCGCTTAGTACGCTTGGCGTACTCGGGCATAGCATTGCCGGTGCGGAGGATGTCTACCCGAACAAGCCGATCAAGCTCTTGAATCCGAGCCCGCCGGGGAGTTCCTTCGACACCATTTTCCGCTCTGCGAACATTGAAGCAGAGAAAAAGCTGGGACAACCGGTCGTCATGGATTTCCGCTCGGGCGCGGGCGGCACGCCAGCCTTTCTCGCTACGAAGAATGCCTCTCCTGACGGCTACAACCTCGTCGTCCTGGGGCTAAGCACCATCCGGCAGCCGATCCAGCAGGATGTGGGTTACGACGCGGTAAAGGACTTCACCTGGATCATTTCGATGTCCGAAATTAACTTCGGCATTGTTGTGCCTGCCAGTTCGCCCTTCAAGACCTGGAAGGATTTCCTAGGATGGGCCAAGACTCATTCGGACAGGGTCTCGTTCGGCTGCCCCTCGGGCCTTGGCAACAGTGCTCATCTCTTCGGCTCCGAGATCTCGGCGCGAGAGAACGCCAAGTGGGTGCCGGTGCCGTATCGCGGCAGCAACGACACGATGGTGGCACTGCTGAGCGGACAGATCACCTTCTCCATTGACACGCTGATCAGCGCGGCGCCGCAGGTGCGGGACGGCAAGGCGCGCATTCTCGCGATCGCCAGCTCCCAGCGCTCGCCGCTGTGGCTGGACATCCCGACGACGCGCGAACTGGGTTACGACCTGGTCATCGAAAGTCTCGTCGGGATCGGTGGCCCCGCCGGCATGAGCGCGCGCGTAGTACAGACGCTGCACGACGCCTACAAGTTCGCGCTGGACCAACCCAGTTTCCTTCGGGTGCTCGAGCAGGGATCGCTCCGGCCCCGCTACATGGGGCCGAAAGAGTTCCAGCAGTACGCCGAGCGTGCTGCGGTGGAGCAGAAACAACTGATGACCAAGTATGGCTTTGCCAAGAAGGAGTCCTGAACCCTTCAGGCCTCCACGAAGCATCGGCACCGGCCGGCGCTGCCTCAACCCCTCCGATCAGGACCCATCTTGAGCTACATCGATTACCGCAACCTGCTGTCCCTGCGCGGGCATTTCTTCATAGTCTTCGGCGCTGGCCAGGGCATCGGCGAGGAGGCCGTGCAGGCGCTCTCCCAGTGCGGCGCGCGCGTGCTGTGCGTCGACTCGGCGCTGGAGCGCGCTGAGCGCGTGGCGGCCGCCAACAACGGCGTGGCCATCGCGGCGGACGTGACCCGGCGCAAGGACATCGAGCGGGTCTTCGCCGAAGCCATCCGGCTGCAGCCCGAGGGGCCGCTCGGGATGGTCAACGTGGTCGGGATGGTGATCCGCAACAACCTGTCGGCCGACGACGACGGCAGCTGGAAGCGCCAGTTCGAGCTCGTGCTCGACCACGTGTGGACCACCCTGCACTACGGCGCCCATGCTATGAAGGGGCGGGGCGGCTCCATGGTGTTCATCGGCTCGATCGCCGGGCACGTGGTCAGAAGCGGCCCGGCGCTGGCCTATGCCGCGGCCAAGGCCGGGCTGCACCACCTGGCGAAGGGCGCGGCGCACGAACTGGCCGGCTCGGGCATCCGCGTGAACGTGGTGGCCCCCGGCCTAACGCGCACGCCGCGGCTCATCGAGAACAACCTACCCGAGTACTGGGAGCAGGAGGCCGCGCGCATTCCGATGCGCAGGCCCGGCGAGCCCTCTGACGTGGCCTCGGCCGTGCTGTACCTGTCCTCGCCGCTGGCTGACTACGTCACCGGCAACGTCATCGCCGTCGATGGCGGCTCGTCCCTCGGCGCGGTGGGCGCCTTCAACCTGGCGGCGTCCTGAGGCGGCCGGGCTGCGCACGGTCCCTTCGAACACGGCGCATCGCACACCGCGCATCGAAAGCGGCCCGGCCGCGGCATCAGCATCGACGATAGCGCCATCGCAAGGAATTGGTTTTCCCTCGGGCGGCCAGGTCCTAGAGTCATCGGGTCCCGCGGCGTGCGCGCATGCCGCGGCTGTTTTTCCTCAAACTTTTTTCGTCCGCGCCCATCGCGCGCGGCATTGGAGACAAGTTCATGCGTCTGAAAGGTAGAAGGCTGTTGGTCACGGGTGGCGGTTCGGGCATCGGCCTGGAAACCGCCAAGCGCTTCGAGCGGGAGGGCGCGCGCATCGCTGTGCTGGACCGCGCCGCCGCATCGCTGGAGCGTGCGCGGGCCCAGTTGCCCAACGCGCTGGTCATCGAGGCCGACGTGACCGACGAGGCCGGCGTGCGGAAGGCCGTCGACCACGCGGCGCAAAACCTGGGCGGGCTGGACGGCGTGGCCAATGTGGCCGGCATCGGCACCCGCAAGTCCTTCGAGGACACAACCGCCGAAGCCATGATGAAGGACATCGCGGTCAACCTGATGGGGCCCTTCCACGTCATCAAGGCCGCGCTGCCGCACTTCCGCCGCGCGGGCAGGGGCACCGTCGTCAACATCGCCTCCGGTCTGGCACTGCGGCCGACCGAAGGGCGCACGGCCTACGGCGCCTCCAAGGGCGGCCTCATCGTCATGAGCAAGGCGATCGCCATCGACCTGGCCAAGGACGGCGTACGCGTGAACGTGGTCTGCCCAGGCCTGATCGACACCCCGCTGGTGCGCGACGGCACCAATGGGCCGCCGATCAACGAGTCGCAGATCGTCAAGCTCATGGAGCGCCGAATTATCAAGCGCCTGGGCGAACCGGGCGAGATCGCCGACGCTATCCTTTTCCTGACCAGCGACGAATCCTCGTTCGTGACCGCCAGCGTTTTAGCGGTCGACGGCGGCGGGTCGATGCACTGAGAGAGCGACCGCGATGATCGTCGAAATGCGGACCTACCACGTGCGACCCGGGACGGCCAAAGAAACCGTCGACCGCCTGGGCAACCACTTTCACCACCGGGTACATCTCTCGCCACTCGGTGGCATGTGGCACATCGTCACGGGACAGATGAACACCGTAGTGCACATGTGGCCTTACGAGAGCGTCCAGCAGCGCATGGACATCCGCAAGGAGATGGTCGATCCGCCCAACTGGCCGCCGCCGCTGCGCGAGTTCCTGCTGGAGATGGACTCGGTCATCCTGCTGCCGGCGCCCTTCTCGCCGCCCATGGTGCCGGCAAAGCTCGGCGGGCTGTACGAATTCTGCATCGACAGCTACCTGCCCGGCGGCCCGGCGGCCACCATGGAAGCCTGGTCCGGGACGATCGAGGCGCGCACCAGGCTGTCGCCGCTGGTCTTCTGCGGGCTGACCGAGTTCGGCCGCCTCAACCAGTGCGTGCATGTCTGGGCGTACCAGGACCTAGCCCACCGCGAAGCCGTGCACCGCGAGCTGGAAGCCTCCGGCACCTGGCCGCCCGCCGGCGGACGCGAACTCCTGCGGCGGCAGGAAACACTGCTGACCACGCCCGCGTGGTGCTCGCCCCTGTGCTGATCGACCAAGGAGACATCGTCCCATGCGCGCACTTTCCCTGAACCTGTCCCGCCGCGGCCTGCTGGCGGCAGCGGCCGGCGGCGCCGCCCTGCTGGTGCCCGGCCTGGCGTCAGCGCAATCCAAATACCCGGACCGGCCCATCAAGCTGATCATCGGCTTTCCGCCCGGCGGCATCACCGACATCGTGATGCGCGCGGCAGCCGTCGAGGCGGAGAAGAAACTCGGCCAGCCGCTGATCATCGAGAACAAGCCAGGCGCGGCCGGCGTTTCCTCCTACCTGGCCATCAAGGCGGCACGGCCCGACGGCTACACCATCGGCGGCGTCAATCCCGCCCTGTGGCGGCAGCCCGTGTTCGAGGACGTGGGCTACGACCCGCTGAAGGATTTCACGTACATCCTGAACATGGTCGACAACGTATTCGCGGTGGTGGTGGCGTCCAACTCGCCATTCAAGACCTGGGCCGACCTGCTGGCCTATGGGCGTACGAACCCGGAGAAGGTGTCCTACGGCGCGCCGCCCGGCCTGGGCCAGAGCGCGCACATCTTCATGGAAGAGGTGACCGCGCGCGAGAAGCTGGCCTGGCAGGCCATCGGCTACAAGGGCAGCAGCGAAAGCATGACGGCGCTGCTGGGCGGGCACATCACCTTCTCCGTCGACACCGTCATCAGCTCGAGCGAATTCGTTCGCGGCGGCCGAGCCCGCTACCTGGCGGTGGCGTCGAACCAGCGCATGAAGAGCTGGCCCGACGTGCCGACCATGAAGGACCTGGGCTATCCGCTGGTCATCGACAGCCCCATCGGCCTGGCCGCACCGGCCGGCACGCCGCCGGAGATCGTCCGCACGCTGCAGGACGCCTTCAAATTCGCGCTCGACCAGGCGGCGATGCGCGCCCTGCTCGAGCGTTCCGACCAGGCGCCGCGCTACATGGATTCGGCCGAATTCACGCAGTTCGTGGCCCGCTCCACTGTCGAGCAGCGCGCGCTGCTGACCAAGTACGGCATGGCGAAGAAGCGCTGAGCAGCACCGGCTGCGCGCCCGGCACACCGCGAGGCCTCGGCCGGCCTCGCGGTGTGCCCCGGGGCCGCGAAGCGCCCGCCCCGCCTCGCCCCGGTTTCTTCAATCCACCTCGGCCACGTCTTCGCCGGCCTCGGTCAGGACGTAGCTCGCCTCGACCTCCGGCAGGTGCTGGCTGCGTAACGCGGCGCCGGTGCCTTGCCCATGCGCCTTCAGCGCATCGAGCAGCACGCGCCGGCCTTCGACCAGCGCCCGGTCGACCGGGCCCAGCTGCTCCTGAGAGCGGTCGTAGGCGCCCTGGCTCTCCAGCACGTAGTTGTCCTCGGCCAGCAGGGTCAGGGTGGGGCGGGCCTCCGCGTAGCCGGAGAAGCTCTCGCCGCGCTCCATGGCCGCGCGGTCCTGGTGCCAGCGGTTGTCGGCGCTGCGCCCGGCGCCCTGGTGCAGGTTGTTGAAGAGGTCGTTGTGGTCCTGCAGGCCGCCCAGGTTGGACAGGCCGAAGCCGGTCTGCTTGAGAGGGCCGTGCCGGTTGAAGATCACCGACCACAGCAGCGTGGTCTCGTCGTCGATCGGCACGCTGATCTTCAGCGTCTTGTCCTCCATCGGGTCCGGGCTGAGCGAATGGAACTGGATGAAGGGCAGCACGAAATGGCCGGTGGTGGTCTTGCGCGCGTCCTTGTTGGCGAGGCTGAAGCCGTAGGGCGTGCGCTCCACCAGCATCTCGGGAAAGTCGTACTGCAAGCCGGTGTCAGTCTTGCGCCCCTGGTTGGAGAAGTAGTTGTCACCCCGGAAGGCGATCCGGCGGTTGGTGTCGTGGTGGAGGATCTGGGAATGGAAGATGTCCCAGAGCGTTTCCAGCGGCCGCAGCCAGTTGCACTTAACGATCGCCGTCGCGGTGATCACCTGGTCGTCCGGCAGGCCGGTGAAGGCCAATTCGCGGAACGGTGCCGGATCGCCCTTGCCCAGCCAAGCCCAGACCATGCCATGCTGCTCGCGCACCGGGTGCGAGCGCGTTTTCAGCCGCTCCAGCGGCAGGTGCTCGGGATGGGTCGGCGCGTCGCGCAGGAAGCCGTCGGCGCCGATCTTCCAGCCGTGGTAGATGCAGCGCAGGCCGTTGGGCTCGTTCCGGGCCAGGGCCATCGAGGCGCCGCGGTGCGGGCAGGCCTCGTCCATCAGGCCGGCCTGCCCCGAGGGCGAGCGGAAGGCCACGAGCGCGTCGCCCAGGATGGTCAGCCGCAGCGGCGCCGCGCCCGGCAGCAGCTGCTCGCTGCGGGTCACGGGGATCCAGTATTCGCGCATCAACTGGCCCATGGGGGCGTCGCCGGTGCATTGGGTGATCAGGCGGCTCTTGTCTCGGTCAAGCATGGTTCGCAACTCCGTCTCGTTCAACTGGTGTCCGGCAGGCCGCGCAGGTCTCCTGCACAACGCCGGGGCGACAGTATGGGAGTCGGGCCGGGCCGGCCCAAATCGTTCTTTCAGATGGCGCCATCACCTGTTCTTTCGGCAATGGCGGGGGCGGCCCGCGCAACGGCGGGCAGGCGCGCTGGCGGACCGTGCTAACGGCCCGCCGTCAGCGGCGCCGCGAGCCAGACCTGCTTGTCTTCCACCCAGGTCCCGGTGGCGGCAGAGAAATCCAGGTAGTGCGGGCTTCGCAGGTGCTCGTCGAAGGCCTCGCGGCTGCGGTAGATCTCGTACAGGAGGAAGTCGCCGGCGTCGGTCTCACAGACTTCGAAAACCTCGCAGCCCGGTTCGTCGGTCAGGCTGGCCGCGGCATTGGCCAGCAGCAGCGAACGGAAGCCGTCGCGCTGCGACGGCTCGACGGTGAACTTGACGAATACGGCCAGCATGGTGTGCGTCGGGCGGCCTTTCGGTCAGCGGCGTTGAAGGGCCGCCACGACGGCGCCGGTGATGGCGGCGGTGCCGTCCCGCCCGCCGAAATCCATGGGCACCACCTGGCGCCCGGAGAACACGCGCTCGACCGCCCGTTCGATCAGGACGGCGCCGTCCCGCAGGGCGCCGTCGCCGCTGCGTTCCCCGAGCCAGTCCAGCATCAGGGCGGCGGAAAGCAGCATCGCCGTGGGGTTGGCCTTACCCTGGCCGGCGATGTCCGGCGCGGTGCCGTGCGCCGGCTGGAACAGCGCATGCTTGTCGCCGATGTCGGCCGAGGGCGCCATGCCCATGCCGCCCACCAGCGCCGCGATCAGGTCGGACAGGATGTCGCCGAACATGTTTTCGGTGACAAGCACGTCGAAGGTCCACGGCTTCAGCACCAGGTTCAGCGCCACAGCGTCCACGTAAGCGGAACTGGAGGCCACCGCGGGATGGGCCGACGCCACTTCCTCGAAGACCTTGCGGAAGAAGGCCATGGAGGCGAAGACGTTCGCCTTGTCCACGTTGGTCACGTGGCCCGTGCGCCCGCTGCGTTGCGCCCTCTGGGCAGCCAGGCGGAAGGCGAAGTCCGCTACGCGCTGCGTGCCGTGCCGGGTGATGCGCATGGTGTCGAAGACTTCGTCGTCGCCGCGGATGTCGCCGCGGCCCCGCGCGTAGAACAAGCCTTCGGTGTTCTCGCGCACCAGCACCAAGTCGATCTGCTCGGCCTTGGGGTTCGACAGCGGAGTCGGCAGGCCCTTGAAGGTCCGGATCGGGCGCACGCCTGCGAACAGGTCGAAGTGCATGCGCAGGTCCAGCTGCGGAATGATCTCCGTGCCGTCGGCATGACGCACGTGCGGCAGACCCATGGCGCCGAAGAGGATCGCGTCGGCCGACTCGCAGCATCGCAGCGTCTCCTCCGACAAGGCGACGCCGCTGTCCAGGTAGTGTTGAGCGCCCGCATGGCAGCGCTCCAGAAGCAGTTTCCGGCCGATGAGGGGCTGGAGCGCGTCGAGCACTTCCAGCGCCGCCTGCATCACCTCCACGCCGATACCGTCGCCAGGGAGGACGGCGATCCGATAGGGGTCGATCATTTGGACTCAGAGATAAGAAGAAAGAAAAGAAAGAAGGGGCGGCGCGCCCGGGCCGGCTCGCGTCAGAGCTGCCGCAGCCGGTAGCGCTCGGCCAGAGTCAGCAGTTCCAGCGCCGCGCGCTGGCGATGCGCCCGGTTGGCCGCCGCCGCGCCCAGGGCGTCGCCGGCGCGCAGTCGGTGGACCAGGGCCGCGTGCTCCTGCGTTGAAAGAAGCGGCTTGGGCCGCAGCTGCAGCGTGAACATGCGGGCGCGGTGGGCGCGGTCCCAGTAGTTCGCAATGGCTTCGATGAGCAGGCGGTTGCCCGACATGTTCACGAGTTGCGCGTGGAAGGACTCGTCCGCCCGCGCCCAGGCCGGCAGGTCGTTCCGGTCCAGCGCCTTGGCCATGTCGCGCGTCGCCTTGGTCAGCGGCTCCAACTCCTTGTCGGAGGGGCGGCGGGCGGCGACCAGTTCGACCGCCATGCTTTCCAGCGCGGTGAGGATCTGGTAAAGCTCCTGCAGGTCGCGCTGCGATATCGGCAGCACCCGCATGCCGTGCCGCGGCACGACCTGGACTAGGCCCTCGCGCTCCAGCCGGATGAGCGCCTCCCGCACCGGCGTGCGGCTCAGACCCAGTTCGAGGGCGATCTCCTGTTCCAGCGCCTGGTGACCCGGCGGCCACACGTTGTCGAGGATGCGGCGGCGCAACTCCTGGTACGCCTCCTCTCCTCGGGAGGCCTGCCGGACCGGCGGCGGCGAGGCGGGAACTTGCTTGGGCTTGGCGGGCATGGCGTGGGAATGCTCAGGCGCTGGGGTAGATGCGGGACCAAGTCCGGGTCAGGATTTCGCCGCAGGTCAAATACTCGTCCTTGGCCAGCGTGTTGTGCATGACCGGCTCGTGGAACTCGCTCGGGTTCTTGACCAGCGGAATCACCATCGCGTCGTAGTCGGGCAGCATGAAGAAGGGGACCGAGTAGCGTTCGCGACCGCTGCGGTTGATGACGCGGTGCGGGGTCGCATGGTAAATGCCGTCGCTCCAGCGCTTCATCATTTCGCCCAGGTTGATGACGAAAGTGCCCTCGATCGGCGGCACGTCGAGCCAGGAGCCGTCGGAGTTGATAAGCTGCAGCCCACCCACGGCGTCCTGCTGCAGGATGGTGAAGGCGCCGTTGTCGGTGTGCGGGCGGATGCCGATCTCGCCCGACTCGCTCGCGCTGGCCTCCTGGGAGGGGTATTTCAGCAGACGCAGGAAGGTCAGCGGCACCTTGAAGAAGCTCCTCAGGGTGCCGGGCTGCAGGCGCAGCGCCAGTTCGAACACCGAGGCCAGCGCGTCCCCCAGTTCGTTGAGCTGCGCGTAGTGCCGCAGGAGCGGCTGGCGGAAATCGTCGAGGTCTTCGGGCCACAGGTTGCCGCCGCCGAGCGAGGCGCTCGGCCGCTGGGTGACGCTGTTCTCGCCGAAGAACTGGAAGGCCTCGTGGTAGTTGCCCTTGAGCGCCGGGTCGTTGATTCTCTCCATCACTGGCAGGTAGCCGGAGTAGCAGGTGGTGTTGGCCATCGCCACGGCCATCTTCTTTTCGAGCGGGAGATCGAAGAAGCGCTCGGCGGCGTCGAAGGGCGCGCGTAGGTCTGCGGGCGAAATACCGTGGTTGGTCACGTAGAAGAAGCCGTCGGACCTGCAGATGGCGTCGACCTGCTCCGCGAGCGCGACCTTGTCCTTCATCGACGAGGTGAACAGGGGGCCCACGTCAACGATGGGAACTTTGCCCGTGCGTTCGAAGCTCATTGGGTCGCGCCCCCCATGTTGAACTGCTTCATCATCTTCTGCTGCTGTTTGTAGGACTCCTGTGCGTGCGCCAGGAACTGGGCGCCCGAGAGGTAGTGCGGCAGTTGCTCGGCCTGGGCGAGGATGGCGGTGACCGACGGCCGCTGCAGCGCCGTCCTGAACGCCGCGTCCAGCCGCTCGGCGATCGGCTGCGGCAGGCCCGGCGGGCCGGCGACGCCGACGACCGAGTCGATGGTCAGTGGGTAGCCGAGCTCCGGCATCGTGGGGACATTGGGCTGGCTCTTGAGCCGCTTGTCGTTCGCCACCGCGAGCAGGCGGATCTTGCCGGACTGCACGAAAGGCATGGCCGTCAGCACCGTGTCGACCGAGAAGCTGATGTGGCCGCCGAGGACGGCCGTCATGCTCTCCGAACTGCCCTTGTAGCCGATCGGCTGCCACTTCACGTTCTCCTGCGACATCACCTGCTCCATGAAGAGGTGGGCGCTCTGCCCCAGGCCCGGCGGTGCGCCGAAGGAGATCTTGCTGGGATTGCCCTTGCCGTAGCGCACCAGTTCCGCGAAGGTCTTGAAGGGCGCGTCGGTGGACGCCATGACGGCGAAGACATAGTCCGCCAGGCAGGAGATGTAGGTGAAGTCCTTGAAGGGGTCGTACTTCACGTCGGTGAGCAGCGGCTGCGTCCACAGGCTGCTCGAGATCGCGGCGATGGTGTAACCGTCGGGCGCCTGCTCGCGCAGGTAGCGGTAGCCGATCACGCCCGCGGCGCCGGGCTTGTTGTCGATCACCAGCGGCTGGCCCAGAAGGCCCTCCACTTCGCGCGCCACGGCGCGCGCGATCTGGTCGGTGCTGCCGCCGGGCGGGAAGGGAACCACCAGCCGGATCGGCCGGGACGGGTAGGGCGATTCGGCCCAGGAGGCGGGACCCGCGGCGAGGCCCGCGCCCAGCAGCAGGCTGTGCTTGAGAACGTTGCGGCGAGAGAGTGACATGCGTGGCGAGTCCATGTTGGGTCCGCGGCGCGAGGCCTGGAAAAGGCTCTGCAGCAGATTTAATGTATACGTTAATGTCGGCGTTGTTGGTTGATGCAGATCCTCGTGATTTCCCCTAGGCCGATGCGGAAAGGGGCGCAGCCGCCCGCGCGTGATGGCTGCCGGCCGGTGAAACGCGCTCGCCGGCCTCCTGTGAAAGCCGTTGCGTGCGGCCTGCGGCAGCCTCGGCATCGCAGTTGTGCTTTGCACGACGCGTGGTCCCGACCCAAAAGATCTTGTGATGGCACCTGCAAAAAATTTCGCGTCACGGCCGAACCCGAAACCAGAGAATCGCGCTACCCACAACGTCGGCAGCAGAGGCGGTGCAACGGCTATGACGCTGCCCCTCAACGGAGATAAACATGCTCTCTATCGAAGACAACGAACGCATGTGCCGGGTCGGACCCGGCACGCCCATGGGAACAGCGCTGCGGCACTACTGGCTGCCCGCACTTTCGAGTTCGGATCTTCCTGAGGCCAATGGCGATCCTGTCCACGTGGAACTGCTGGGCGAGCACTTTGTGGCCTTCCGGGACAGCAACGGCAAGGTGGGACTGCTGGACGAACTGTGCCTGCACCGCTCGTCCTCTCTGACGGTCGGCCGCGTGGAAGACGGCGGCATCCGCTGCATCTACCACGGCTGGCTGTTCTCCACCGAGGGCGCGGTGCTGGAAACGCCCAACACCACCGACACGGCGCTCAAGGGCCGCCTGAAGGCGCGCGCTTATCCGGTGCGCGAAGCCGGCGGCCTGATCTGGGCCTACCTCGGCGCCGGCGAGCCCTCGCCGTTCCCCGATTTCCCGTGGACCGAAGCCGACGCATCGCTGCGCCACCACACCTGCTCGATCATGGAATGCAACTACGTGCAGATCCTGGAAGGGCTGGTCGACAGCGCGCACCTGTCGGTGCTGCACAAGAGCTTTCTCGAAGCGGTCGCCGGCAGCGACCTGAGCTTCGCCACCAAGATCAGCCACATGAAGTTCGACGCCGCGCCCGCCGTTGGCGTGGAGCTCACCGACTTTGGCATGTACTACAGCGCCGTGCGCGAGATCGACGGCGAGGCGCAGATCCGCATCGCTCCGTTCCTGCAGCCCTTCTGGGTCTTCAACCCGAACGGCGACCAGGTGTCCTGCACCGTGCCGATGTCCGACGGCAAGACGGCCTTCTACACCATCTGGTGGGACGGCGTGAAAAAGTTCGGCGAGGAACCGCTGCGCAGCAAGCAGATGCAGTTGGTCGGCCGCACGCCGGAGTTGCTCGACAAGCACGGCTTCAGCCGCAAGGCCTTCGAGACCCCGCGCCGGATGAGCCGCGAGAACGGCTGGCACCAGAACCGCGAGGCCATGAAGAAGGGCCACTTCTCGGGCCTGCCCACGCTGACCCTCGAGGACGCCGTGGTCGGCGTGACCGCTGGCGCCATCCGCCCGCGCGAGAAGGAAATGCTGTGCGCCGCGGACGTGGGCGTGGCCATGCTCTACCGCTCGCTCCTCAGGCTGCCCCAGCAGGTGGAGCGCAACGAGCGGCCCAGCAGCGCATCGCGTTCGGTGGCCCAACTCCACGGCATCAGCGTGACCGGCCCCCTGGGCGCCGACTGGAAGGAGTACCTGCCGAAGCAGACCGCCTGAGCGCACGCCGCCCCCACGAAGAACGAACAGGAGACAAACAACATGCTAGGAAAAGTGCTGGCGGGCCTGATGCTCGCTGCGGGTCTGGCGGGCGCGGCGCTGCCCGCGTCGGCGCAGGACAACAAGGGCTTCCCCAGCCGGCGCGTGACGCTGGTGGTCCCGATCGGCGCGGGTGGCGGCGGCGACGCGGTCGCCCGCGCGATCGCCGACGGGCTGGCGAAGCAGATCGGCTACCCCGTCATTGTGGAAAACAAGCCCGGCGGTAACGGCGTGCTGGCGGCGATGGCGGTGGCCAGTTCGCCGCCGGACGCGCACACCGTGCTGCTGGGGTTCAGCGGCCTGGTGCAGAACGCCGCGCTGCGCAAGGACGTCAAGGACGTGTTGCCCTTCCTCGAGCCGGTGGGCCAGGTGGTGTCCAGCGGCTTCGCCTTTGCCGTGAGTCCCTCGCTCCACGTGTCGACACTCGGCGAGCTGGTGGCGAAGGCCAAGGCGGAGCACCTGGAGATCAACTACGGCACCAACGGCGTCGGTTCGCTGCAGCACCTGCATGGGCAGATCTTCGGAAAGCAGGCCGGGATCACCATGGTGCATGTGCCCTTCAAGGGCGGCGAGGTCGAGTCGATCGCGGCGATCATGGCTGGGACCACGCAGGCCGCGTTCGGCTCGCCCGGCGTCTTCAAGGGCTTCCAGGATTCCGGCAAGGTGAAGGTCCTGGCCGTGTCCGGCCTCAAGCGCAGCCCGTCGCTGCCCGAGGTGCCAACCTTCGCGGAGGCCGGCTACAAGAACCTCGACATGGTGGGCTGGGTCGGCGCATTCGTCAGCAAGGGCACGCCCGACGCCGACATCGCGCGGCTGGACGACGCGCTGCGCCGCGCCGTTCAGACGGCCGCGGTGCGCGAGCGCATCGGCGTGGTGGGCATGGTGGTCGACGTGAACGACCCCGCCGACTTCAAGCGCCAGATCGGTTCCGAGATCTCGCGCTGGACCGCGCTCGGCGCGGACGTGCGGCTCGATTGAAGCGAGCGGCGCGCGCCCGCTTTCGCTGCGACGCACCGGCCCGTTCGGGCCGGTTTTTTGCCCGCGACATCGGTGTCGGCGGCCCAAGCAACGCCAATGACGCCATCGCATTAAGTCGCTTGGCGCATGCCGGCGCGCCCCCTACAGTCACGGCGCCAACAACCCCATCCCGGTGGCATGGAGCGCCGGCCTCGACAGCGTGCTGTGGCCATGCAGGGAAAGACCTCACCCCATGCCCATCGGGGCCAATGACATGAAGAAATATTCCATTGCGACCATCGAAGGGGACGGCATCGGCCCCGAAATCTGTGCCTCTGCCATCCAGGTGATCCGGGAGGCCTGCGGCGACGACAAGGTGGCCTTCGAGCAGGCGCCCGGCGGCGCCACCCACTACCAGCGCACGGGGGACGTCCTGCCCGCAGCGACCTTCGACCTGTGCGTGAAGTCGGATGCCATCCTCCACGGCGCGGCCGGCATCCCCGGCGTCACCTACCCGGACGGTACCGAGGTCGGCAACGAGCTGCACCTGCAGCTGCGTTCGCGCCTGGACCTGTTCGCCAACGTCCGCCCGATCAAGCTCTACCCCGGGGTGCGGCCGCTGCTGACCGACGAGCGGCCGATCGACTACGTCATCGTGCGCGAGAACACTGAGGGCCTGTACGCCAGCCGCGGCGCCGGCGTCCGGCTGCGCGACGAAGTGGTCTCCGACACCCTGATGGTCACGCGCCGCGGCGTGGAGCGCGTGGCGAAGTTCAGCTTCGAGCTGGCGCGCAAGCGTCAGGGTGCGCCGCGCGACGGCAAACGCCGCGTGACCGTCTGCGACAAGGCCAACATCCTGCGCAGCTTCGCCTTCTTCCGCGCGGTCTGCGACGAAGTGGCAGGAGGCTTCCCCGATGTCGAGATCGACTACGCCTATGCGGACGCGATCACCGTCCACATGCTCAAGAGGCCCGACACCTTCGACGTAGTCGTGGCCGAGAACATGCTGGGCGACATCCTTTCCGATCTGGGCGCGGCCACCGTCGGCGGACTGGGGATCGCGGCTTCGGCGGAGCTGGGCGAGCAATTCGGCTTGTTCCAGGCCGCGCATGGCTCGGCGCCCGACATCGCGGGCCAGAACATCGCCAGCCCCCTGGCTACCGTGCTGTCGGGCGCAATGATGCTGCGCTGGCTGGGTCTGAAGCATGCGGACGCAGCGCTCGAAGGTGCCGCCCAGCGCGTCGAGAGCGCGGTCGAGAACCTGCTGCGGGCGCAGCGCGTTGTGCCTCGGGATCTCGGCGGGGATGCCAAGTGCTCCGAGATTACCGACGAACTCTGCCGCCAGTTGCAGAAGTGAATGCGGTGTGGGAGCCCGCCGCACTTCGTCGGCAGTCGACAGGCCTCCCTATCGGTTGTCGGGAATCGCTACCGCGGGGCGCGCAGATGCGAGGGGTCGCAGGGCAGCCGTCGGCAGGTCTAGGAGTGACGTACCTTCCGCGAACGCGGGCGCGCCGCACTCGCATCGCTGAGTGAAGCGTTCTGCAAGCGTCGAGCGACGGCTCGACTGTCCCGGGTCCAGAAGTCCTGGTCCGCCTGCTCGATGCGGCGGGCGGTGTTGTGCATATGCAAGAACGCGGCTGTGCGCGCCGCCGCCGGATCGCGTGCCCGAATTGCCTCGCAGATCGCTTCGTGCTCCGCCAAAACCTGCGCCGCAAGGTCAGCGCGTCTCGCCTCGTTGCCGCGCGTGAGCCGGATGGCGTCGTGGAGCGCGCGCGTGAGCAGTCCCAGCAACTCGGTGTAGTGGACGTTGTGTGCGGCGTGCGAGATGGCCATGTGCAGGGCCAGATCTTCCCGCACGCCGTCGCCCCCCGCCTTGACGGCGCCCGAGATCGCGCGCAGCGCCTGCTGGATCTGCGCCATGTCCGCAGCGCTGCGCCGTTCCGCCGCCAGCGCCGCCATCTCCGCCTCGATGCCGCGCCGCAATTCCAAGATGCGTAGCACGCCCTGTGCCGGGTCCCCTGCTGCGCGAGGGTCGCCTTGACCGAGGCGGAAGGCATCGGCACCCGCCGGGTCGCGTACGACAGTTCCGCTGCCCTGCCGCGTTTCTACCAACCCCTCCGACTTCAGACGCGCGATGGCTTCGCGTACCACCGTGCGGCTCACACCGTACTGCTCCGTCATGGATTGCTCGGTCGGCAGCCGCGAGTTGACTGGATAGACGCGGCCGCGGATGTCTTTGGCGATGAGTTCGGTCACCCGATCCGCCAAGGTGGCGTCGGGAGTGCCTCGAACTACCGGGTCATCGATGCGGGCGGGCGGCATGGCGGGCAAGGCGTTGCAAGGTAGGGAGCAGGATACCACTGGGCACATGCCGATTGATAAAGTTGTATGATGTATTTGTAATACAACTTTGGCGAAAAGTCGGCAGTACTCAACGAGTGCTGCCGCTGCGCCGAACACGATGATGGTCTCCACGTCGCCTTTCCATGAATCCGAGGCCTTCCTGTGCCGCCGGTATACGCCCGCCGTCGAGCAAGCACTACGGGAGCGCTTCCAAGTTGAAGTGAACGTCGACGACTCGATCTTGCCGCCGCAGGAGATCGCCCGCCGCGCGCGGGGAAAAAGCGTGCTGTTCGTCAGCGCGACCGAAGAGGTCAATGCCGACGTCATCGCGCAACTCAACCCCGACCTACGGGTCATCGCAACGCTCTCGGTCGGCTTCGACCACATCGATCTGCAGGCGGCGCGCGAAGCCGGCGTTCGAGTCCTCCACACCCCCAACGTGCTGAGCGACGCCTGCGCAGAGATTGCCATGCTGCTTCTGCTCAACGCCTGCCGGCGCGGATACGAAGCCGACCGGATGGTGCGCAGCGGGGCCTGGGCCGGGTGGGCGCCCACACAACTCCTGGGCATGGGTCTGGCGGGGCGCCGCCTCGGCATCTTCGGCATGGGCCGTATCGGCCGGGCCGTCGCCACGCGCGCTCGCGGCTTCGGATTGACCATCCAGTATCACAACCGCAGCCGCCTGCAAGCGGCGCAGGAAGACGGCGCGATCTACCACGACACGCTCGACGGCCTGCTGCAGGTCAGCGACATCCTTATGGTTGCCGCGCCTGGCGCGCCCGCCCTGAAGGGCGCCCTCAACGCGGAACGGCTCGCGCGCCTGCCGCAGGGCGCGGTGGTCGTGAACATCTCGCGCGGCGACCTGATCGACGACCGTGCGCTGGTCGATGCCCTGCGCAGCGGGCAGGTGCGCGCCGCCGGGCTCGACGTGTTCGCCAACGAGCCGAAGGTGCACCCCGACTACCGCACGCTGGACAACGTGTTCCTGACGCCGCACATCGGCAGCGCCACCCACGAAACCCGCGACGCCATGGGCTGGCTGCTGATCCGCGGCATCGAGGCCCTGGCGCGCGGCGAAACCCCCGACAACCTGCTTTGCTGACCCCCTCCATGCCATCCACCATGAAACTTCGCCATCCAGACCTTTTCCGCCAGCAGTGCTATGTCGACGGACAGTGGGTCGACGCCTCGAACGGTGCCACCCTTGAGGTCACCAACCCCGCAGACGACCGCGTGCTGGGCGTTGTGCCCAGCCTGACGACGGCCGATGTGCGCACCGCCGTCGAGGCGGCGGACCGCGCGCTAGCCGGCTGGCGCAACACCAGCGCGAAGGAGCGATCGCGCCTGATGCGGCGCTGGTTCGACCTGTGCATGGCGCACCAGGGCGACCTCGCCATGCTCCTCACCCTGGAGCAGGGCAAGCCACTGGCCGAGGCCAAAGGCGAGATCGCGTACGGCTCCAGCTTCATCGAGTGGTTCGCGGAAGAGGCCAAGCGCGTCTACGGCGACGTCATTCCGGCGGCCACGACGGACCGGCGCATCGTCGTGCTCAAGCAGCCGGTGGGCGTGGTGGCCGCCATCACCCCCTGGAACTTCCCGAACGCGATGATCACCCGCAAGGCCGGTGCCGCCCTGGCCGCCGGCTGCACGATCGTCATCAAGCCGGCCTCCGCCACGCCCTATTCGGCGCTGGCGCTCGGGCAACTCGCGGCCGAGGCGGGCATCCCGCCCGGCGTGCTGAACGTGGTGACGGGCTCGGCCTCCACCATCGGACAGGAGTTCACGTCCAACTCGACGGTGCGCAAGCTGTCCTTCACCGGCTCGACCGAGATCGGCAAGAAGCTGATGGAGCAGTGCGCCGGCACGGTCAAGAAGGTGTCGATGGAACTGGGCGGCAACGCGCCCTTCATCGTCTTCCACGACGCCGACCTCGACGCCGCCGTGGCCGGCGTCATGGCGTCGAAGTTCCGCAATGCCGGCCAGACCTGCGTGTGCGCGAACCGCATCTTCGTGCAAAGCAGCATCTACGAGCGCTTCACGGACAAGCTCAAGCGCGCCGTCGAGGCCCAGGTGGTGGGCAACGGGCTGGAAAGCGGAGTCGACCTGGGGCCGCTGATCGACGACGCGGCCGTGACCAAGGTGCGCGAGCACATCGACGACGCGGTGGCCCTGGGCGCCAGCATCGTCACCGGCGGCGCCGCGCACCGCCTGGGCGGCAGGTTCTTCACGCCCACCATCCTGGCCAACGTGTCGGCCGCGTCGAAGCTGATGCACGAGGAAACCTTCGGCCCCGTGGCGCCGCTGGTGCGCTTCGAGAACGAGGCGGACGCGGTGGCCATGGCCAACGACACGCCCTTCGGGCTGGCCGCGTACTTCTACACGAACGACTACGCGCGCGCCTGGCGCGTCGCCGAGGCGCTCGAGGTCGGCATCGTCGGCCTCAACGAGGGGCTCATCTCCACAGAGGTGGCGCCCTTCGGCGGGGTCAAGGAATCGGGTGTCGGCCGCGAAGGCTCCAAGTACGGCGTGGACGACTACATCGAGATCAAGTACGTGTGTGCCGGTGGACTGGCTGCCGGCCTGCCGGGCGCCCGCTGAGGCGGCATTCAAAGGACGAAGATGAAACCAACAACCCAAGTCGGTGTAGTGGGCGTGGGCCTGATGGGCCACGGCATTGCCAGCAACATCGCCAAGCACGGCTATCCGCTGTCGCTGCTCGAACATCCCGGCAACCAGCCGATCGATCAACTGAAGGCGGCCGGCGCACGCACCTACGTGCGTGGCAGCGAGCTGGCCGCGGCGGTCGACGTGCTGATCCTGTGCGTGACCGGCACGCCCCAGGTGGAGGCCGTGCTGCTGGGCGAGGGCGGCGTGCTGCAAGGCCTGCGCCCCGGCGCCGTGATCATCGACTGCTCGACCGCCATCCCCTCATCCACCGAGCGCCTGGCGGCGCGGGTGCGCGATGCCGGTGGCCGCTTCATGGACGCTGCCATGACGCGCACGCCCAGGGAGGCGGCCGAAGGGCGGCTGAACCTGCTGGTCGGCGGCGATGCCGCCCTGCTGGAAGAGCAGCGCCCCCTGCTGGCCTGCTTCGCCGAGAACATCACGCACATCGGCCCCGTGGGAGCCGGCCACCGGATGAAGCTGCTGCACAACTACGTGTCGCTCGGCTCCGTGGCCCTGATCGCGGAGGCCGCCGCCTGCGCCCAGCGCACGGGCACTGCGGCGGAGACCTTCATCCAGATCCTCAACCAGGGCGGCGGCGCCGGCACGGCGCTGGAGCGCATCAAGCCCTTCCTGCTGTCCGGCGATCCGAACGGCCTGCGGTTCACCGTCTCGAACGCGATGAAGGACCTGGGCTACTACGTGGCCATGGCGGGGGACAGCGAAGTCGCCTGCGACATCGCCAAGGCCGTGCACGACACGCTGGAGTCGGCCGTCAAGGAAAACCCGGCCGCGCTCATGCCCGAGTTGGTCGCGCTGCTGGCGGACGCGGGCGCCGCCCACGCCCCGGCCGCCCCCCGCGGCTGAGAGAGACCCCGCCGCCCGATGCCATGACCACCACCATGGGAGGACCGCTGGCGCAATGAGCGCCGTGCTCCTCAGGCCCTGCCTGCGAAGCGGTATGTCAGGACATGCCCACCCACGAGGGCATCCAGAAAGAACGCGCCGCCGCCGGGCCACCGGCCGGACGGCGGCGCGGAACAAGGTGAACGAGACGATGACGATCCAGTCGAACCTGACACTGCGCCAACTGCGGGCGTTCGTCCTGACCTACCAGCAGCGCAACCTGACGCATGCCGCAGAAGCGATGCACGTGACCCAGCCGGCGATGAGCGCGCTCATCCGCCAACTCGAGGACTCGCTGAACGTGAAGCTGTTCGAGCGCACACCGCGCTTCCTGCGGCCCACGCGGGCGGCCGACGAAGCCTTCGCGCGGGTAGAGGAAATACTGGCGCGGGCCAATGCTCTGGAGGTCGACATGCACGACCGCGGGCGCGACGTCGAACGCTGCCTGGCCTTCAGCGCCTCGGCCTCCATCTCGGCCTCGCTCATCCCGCACGTGCTGCGCCGATTCAGGGAGCGCTTCCCGGACGTGCGCGTCGTGATGCACGACGCCGGCGACTTCACCGTCATCCAGCGTGTGCTGTCGGAGGACGTTGAGTTCAGCATCGGCTTCTACGAACAGGAACCTGACCACGTCGCCCGCACCACTCTGGCGTCCGACTTCTTCTACGTCGTCTGCCCGCTCGACTCGCGCCTGGCAGCCCGGGGCGAGGTGGCCTGGCGGCACCTGGTCGGCGAACCCATCATCAACTTGACCAAGGGCAGCGTCCAGGCCCGCATCAACGAAATCTTCTCTGCGGCCGGCACTCCGTACCGGCCGGTGCTGGAGACCACGCTCGTCACCACCGCGCTGGCGCTGGCGCAGCACGGCTTTGGGTCGGTGGTGTTGCCGGGCTTCCTGATCTACGGCAACCCCGCGGCGGCGGGCCTGAGCGTGAAGCGCCTGCACGAGCCGGAGGTGGGCGTGGGCTTGATGGTCCACTGCCGGCAGGGCCACATGCTGTCGGACATCGCGACCAAGTTCCTAGACATGGCGCGCGAGCAGCTCGGCTGCCTGCGCGCGGAGTTCGCGACCTAGTCCCGCGGTGCCCGCAGCGAACGGCGATTCTTTTCAATCAACCAACTTGGGGTTAGACATGCCATCGAATTTCGACTACCGGCCGCTGGGCCACAGCGGACTGCGCGTTCCGCCGCTGTGGCTGGGGACCATGATGTTCGGCGGCCAAGCCGAGGAGGCGCAGGCGCGCGACATCGTCGCCGCCGCGCGCGACGCCGGCCTGAACGCCATCGACACCGCGGACAACTACAACAACGGCGAGTCCGAGCGTGCGGTGGGCCGCCTGATCGCCACCGACCGGTCGCGCTGGGTCCTGGCCAGCAAGGTCGCGAACCAGATCGGCAGCGAGCCGAACGACCGCGGCCTGTCGCGGCGCTGGATGATGCAGGAAGTCGACAACAGTCTGCGCCGCCTAAGCACCGATTGGATCGACCTCTACTACATGCACCGCGACGACGAAGACACGCCCCTCGAAGAGATGGTGGGCACCATGGCGCGGCTGATCGAGATGGGCAAGATCCGCTACTACGGGGTGTCGAACTTCAGCGCCTGGCGTCTGGCCAGCGTTGTCGAGACGGCACGCCGTATGGGCGTGCCGGCGCCGATCGCCTGCCAGCCGCCCTACAGTGCGATCAATCGCCAGATCGAGACCGAGCTGATCGGCGCATGCCGCCACTACGGCCTGGGCGTGGTGTCGTACAGCCCGCTGGCGCGTGGCGTGTTGTCTGGCAAGTACCGGCCCAACGAGGAACCGGAGCCGGGCAGCCGCGCCGCGCGCGGCGACAAGCGCCTGCTGCAGACCGAATTCCGCCCACGCTCGGTCGAGCTCTCGCAGGAGTTCAGGCAGTACGCGGAGGCGAGAGGCTTCCACCCGGTCCGCTTCGCCGTCGCCTGGGTGCTGAACAACCGCCACATCCATGGCCTGATCGCCGGCCCCCGCACGCTGGCACAGTGGCGTGAATACGTCGAATCCCTGCCTGTGCGCCTCAGCCAGCAGGATGAAGAGTTCGTCGAGCGCCTCGTGCCGGCCGGTTATGCCTCGACCTACGGCTACACCGATCCCCAGTACCCACTGACGGGCCGCACCCCGCGCTACATTTGAGGACTTGCGCCGGCGCCAAACACCTGCGGTCGCGGCGCTTGAACTGCTCGCGACCGGTTCGCCAAATTCGGCGGCGATTGCGGAGGGCCGACTCTATCGCTTCCTAGCCCCGCCGCCGGATCGCAGATTCAATGGTTCCGGTGGGCGAAGAGGCTGCCGAATCCGTGCGCCCCGTGAGCAGGTCCGCGTGCCGCCTGATGTGCCCAGGCGCGCTGCGGCCCCTCAGCAGATCCTTGAGCGGCGCATGGAGGCTCGAGGTGTCTAGCTCGGTGCAGGAAATGAGCAGGCCTGTCAGGCCGCTCGGATTGGCCGACGACCTGATGCGGCATCTCGATCAACGCCTCGGACGGTACGGCCCGCATCGCATCCATGCCGCGGATCCCGCGTCCCAAGGCGTGCAGCACCTCGAAGTCGCAGCTCTTGGAGGTACGAAAGCCAGAGCTTCGTTCAATTCGTCGATGTAGGAGGTGGCTACCACGGTGCGCGTGATCCTGAACGCACGCGTGCTGTCGACGACGGCATGGATCATGGTCATGCCGGGCATGCCCGTGATCGCGCCCAATTCATCGCATAGCCGGTCGGCGTAGGCCGCCCCCGGTAGAAGTCAGTGAAGTTCCGACGAGGATGATTCTCTGCGTGCCTACCGCTTGCAGCGCCCGGCCGTTTCGAAGAGCCGCGCCTTCACTTGAGCATGAATCCGCGCGCCAGCAGTTCTTCGCGCAGCCGATCGCGGCCCGTCAGCGCCTTCGGGCTTTCCACCCGTTCGATGCTCTTGATGCTCCAGTCGCCCGAACGCCGCGCTTTTACTTCGTTGAAGTGGCGCATCGCGTCGTCGTACTCGGCGAGCGTCTGCTCGTCTGCAGCCGTGTATTGCTCGTGGTGTACCACGACCTCCATCGGTAGGCGTGGCTTAACGTGACCCTTGCGCGCAGGATCGACCTTGCCGACCAGCACCCCGAATGTAGCCACTGCTTCTGGTGGGAGAGTTAATTCTCGAGCAACCTCTGTCGGCCGATTCCGGATAGCGCCGACAAAGCAGGTCCCCAAGCCGAGCGAAGTCGCCGCGATCACCGCGTTCTGCGCCGCCAGCGCGGCATCGACGAAGGCCGTCACCGCGCTGTCGAGGTAGTCGAGCCCGTCCACCGCTAGGTCGTGCCGCACGCCGAGCTGCCTCAATCGGGACAGATCGGCCACGAAAACGAGGAGCAAAGGGGCCTGGAGGATGTGGGCCTGGTTGTCCGCCATCTCGGCCAGGCGACGCTTGCGCTCGGGATCCCGAACGACCACGATGGAGCAGCATTGGAGGTTGGATGACGTCGAGGCTGATTGTGCGGCCGCCACGATTGCCTTCAAGTCTCCGTCGTCCACGGGGTCCGGCAGGTAGTTCCTCGCGGAGTAGCGCCCCATGAGCGTCTCGAGCACCACGTTCCACGTTCCCGGCTTAGCCGGTCGGTCTGCAGAGGCCGCATAGCGCTCATTCCAAATTTGCTGTTGATGCATCGCTTGCTTGTCTTCGGTCGGGCACATTCGCGCTTCACTCTCTGTCTATCCATCTGTCCGCAGGTTGCCATTCGCATGGCATTGAGCTTCGGATTGTTTTTCCGTTTTGCGGTGCGTGGAAACAAGAATTCCGCTGCCTCCATCAGTTTTCTTTGGGGCGCAGCATGGAGCGATCGTTGTCCATAGCGACGGAGAGTCATCGTCCGCCCGCTCGCCCCAAACTGCCGCGCAGCCTATCGAACATCATGGAGACAAATGCAATGCCGCGCCCCACTTCCTTCAGTTGACACACCTTCTGCAGGCGCCGTATCTTCCGCATGGGTGCAGAGCGACCCGACCTCCCCGAATCGCCCGATCAGGATTCTCGTGCTGACGCCGGGTAATACCTCCAATACGATCGTCCGTGCCGCCTTGCCAGATGTGAAAAAACAAATTGGGGTAGTAGGTGATCGTCGAGCATTGATCGGGCGCGGACGGAACGCCTGCTTTGGTACAGACCAAGCAGGCCAAGCCCGGCGACTACACGTCAACCTCCGTGTCGCTGAGCGTCATGCGCCAGCCCTTATTGGGAACGTATGCTATGAAGACTCATCTTCATCGCCGCGCTAACAGACATCAGCTTCGGCGCAGTGGTTTCTCCAGATTCGCCCTTTAAGGCCTTGGCGAGTCTCCTGGCTCTCGGGATGGCGAACCCCCAAAAATTTTCCTCTAGTGCCCCGGCTGGCCTGGGAAAAAGCGCGCACATCCTCGGCGCCGAAGTGTCATCGCGCACCCCAGGTGAAGTGGCAGTCAAAGCGGCAGGCCGCTAGCAACAAGGCGATCGCCAAGTCAGCTCCCGTGGAGAGGCACAGGAATCGCCGCTGTGCCCACGCAATGGCTATCACCACATCCACATCTTCCTTGGCCGCGCGGGCCTCGAGCCGAGATGCTCGCACACGCGTCAGATTCCCATGCACGGGCCATTGAAAGAACCAATGCAGCGAAAGCATTCATGATCGAAATGCCCGTGCGTCGTCAGACTGATGCCCCGGCCGGCGCGATCTCCCTATGAGGAAAGGATGCCAAGATGATGGCGGAAGAAGCCGACGAGCAGATCTCCCACTTCGGACTGGATCGTGCCGAGGCTGAGAACGGGGGAGACGTGATTGTGGCTGGCGAACCAGTGCAGCGGCGGGCAGTTTCCGCGCAGCGGCGTCAGTACACTGGCGAAGTCGAGCGTTTGCTGCGCAATCTGGGGTGGATCGAACTCAGATACACCGAGCAAGATGGGTAACGTGCTTCGCGATGTATGTGTCGCGGGCGATCGATCGACGTGCAGGAATGTGTCAGTTCCGAAGTAGGCCTGCTGGCCTGGGGTGAGCGGCGTTCTGACGAAGTAATGTCCGCTGAGCAATGCAGTCGCGCGAATTCGGTCTGAGGCTCTAGCAGCAGTCTCCTGGTCGAACAGATATCCAGCTACGTGCGACGCACCTGCAGCTTGGCCAAGGAGGACGATCCTTGACGAGTCACCACCGTGTTCGGCTGCGTTGCTCACAAGCCATTCCACAGCCGCAGCGACGTCCTGCAAGCCGGATGGCCAAGAATGCGTCGGTGCGAGCCGATAGTTCATCGTGGCAGCAAGAAATCCCTTCGAAGCGAAGAAACGTCCGATGTTGGCGTAGAACACATCGGTCGGACGTTTGTCGCCTGCGCTGAAGCCCCCCGCCGGAACAAAGATGACGATCGGTTGTCGTTGCTCGCCAGTACCGTAGAGATCCATTCGATGGCGCTCGTCGGGGCCATACGATACGTCCAATCGCTCAACCTCCGCAGCAGTGGGCCTGTGGTAAGGAGCGTAGAGGGCTCTCGTCCCCTTGTTGACGGTGTCATCAATCCGCGCACCGAACTCAGCAATCCCTCGCTTGATTCCGAGCACGTCTGCTTCAGGTTGTCTCGTGTCAGTCATTTTCCTCTGCGTTCATAGTGCGGTTCATTGAGAAAGCGATCGGGTCTACGACGAGTTTGGTTGGACTACGTCGAGGGATCATGAGCACTGATTCGGCTGCTCACTTACCAGCATTCGCAATGCTCGAAGTCTATGGAAGCGCAATCTCGCCAAGAAGAAAAAGATTCTGATGGCACCATCTTGATTGGATATGGAAGCCTGAGATTGCCGCCGAATAAGACATCAGATTGCGATACACCGCGCTTCTCCTTTTTTTGGGCGACCCGAGAAACTGACCCCTTGACGACGTGAGGGGGCCAAGCGCATTGCGCTGGAGTTGAGTTACAGCCACAACACGGTGAGGTGCCGCCTGCGTCAAGACGGTGGTAGCGGTACGCGGCGTCAGTGTGCCTGAGCCAGTTGACTGGCCACCAGCTATGGATGGAAGAACGGTTTCCCCCACATCTTGGTCGCTGCGACGTGATGCGCCAGGACCTGGAGCGTGAGCAGGGCGCGAAGGTCAGCGCGCCATCCAGAGGGCGGTGCAGCATCTGCGCCAAGGGGGTCGCGCGAAGCATGGCGACGGTGCGCTTCGAAGCCGCGCCGAGCTAGTGTGCGTCCCGCAGATAACTGGCCTAGTCCTGCAGACCACGGCGGGGTATAGAGGAAATGGAGATAAGGCGATGAGGACAGGCCAGCCAAAAGCAGAGCGACGGCGAATGAGCCTAGCTGTAGTCGTTTGCGCGCAGCCATGCTACGCGGAGCGATAAATCCTGGCTAGCTAATTCCGAGGCCGCGCTGACTCCCGAATTCCCAAGAAACCCCAGCGCCTCGACACACGGTCGCGGCGAGTGGCTTTCCCAAGCGCTGTTCGATCGCCGGCTTCCATGGCACCAACGAGAAGCTTCTGCCGTCATCGAGCATCGCGTAGCGTCCGCTGACGAGCGCGACGCTTCGCCGATAGACGCCAGATACGCGCAGACCCTCGGCCATCGGCCGATGCTTGAGGCCGGTTTCAGCGGCAATTCTCGTCGCGACCTGCGCGAGTTCGCGCCCACGCAACGTCGCCAGCAGGTTGCGCACGAGTAGGACACGCCGCCCTAGTTGGTCGGCAAGTCCCTGCTCGACCAGGAATTCGGCGCGATTGCGTAGCGCGTCCTTGACCTCGGCCCCAAAGCCTCGGTTACCGAGCCCCTTGCCGCCACCGATCAACTGCCGGTCCAGCCAAGTGGCGCCGATCACGCGCGTCTGCCGCTCGATCGGGAGGTGCGAATGCAGCGTCACGCTGCCGCCGGCCAGTCGCTGCGCGTCGTGCTGGCGCGCCCGCTCGGCCAGGTCGGCCGGCACGCGCCAGGCGCCTTCGGCCACACGCTCAACAATGCCGGCGCGGCGCAACGCTTCGAGCCGACGCACGTGTGCGGCCACGGTCTCCTGCGGATCGCCGCGCCCGGGCTGCCCGCGAAGCAACGCGAGGTGATGGTAGGCGCGGTACAGGCCGCCCTCGGCAAGCCCGGCGATGGTCTTGTCCACAGTGCGCCCGTCGGCCGCGCCGCGCGCCTCGACCACTGCGCCGGCGGGAAACCGTTCGAGTTCGGTGCCGACCGGCAGCGCCATGTAGTGCGCGCGGCCGTCGATGCCGTCGAGCACGAGGTAGCCGCGCTCATGCAGTTCGTCGGCCAGACCCTTGCCGACCACGCGGCCGACCACGGGCTGCGCGGCTTCGCCCGGCGTGAAGACGGCCAACTCGCGCTGCTGCGCGCCGAGCGCCCGCTGCATGGTCCGCACGATATCGCCGCGCTCGCCCATGGCGCGCAGCGTGGGCTCGATGTCCGGCCTCAGCCGCCAGCGGTTAGTGCCTTCCGGCTCGGCCAGGCCCATTGCCGTGAGCCTCTGCAGCCGGCCGATCAGCAGCGTGCGCGGTGGCCGTGCCGCGTCGCCGTTGGCCGCCAGCTCAACCACGCCATCGTATGATTGCTGGGCCTGCTGCTGCAAGGTGCGGTCGAGACTGGTCCATCGCTCCTGTTCCACCTCGCGCAGCAAGCCCTCGCGGATCTCGCGCTCCGTGCGCGGCCCGAGCCATTCGGTCGCCAGCTCGCAGGCACGCTGGCGCATGCCGTGGGCGATGTAGTCGCGCGCGATGATCAGGTCCTGGCCGGTCTGGTCGCGGCCACGCAGCACGATGTGCGTGTGCGGGTTGTCGGTGTTCCAGTGATCGACCGCTACCCAGTCGAGTGAACTGCCCAGGTCGCCTTCCATGCGCGTCATCAGGTGGCGTGTGTAGCCGCGTAGGTCTTCGAGCTGCCGCGCGTCCTCGGGCGAGACGATGAAGCGGAACTGGTGCCGGTCGCCACGCCCGCACTCCTCGAAGTCGGCCAGGTCAGCGTTGTCGGTGGTCGGGCCGTAGGCGTGGCCCTTGCCGCCGTCGCGGTCCACGCCCTCGCGCTCGATGTAGCGCAGGTGCGTCTCCATCGAGCGCGCGCCGACCTGCCTAAGCACCACGTAGCGGGCCTTGATGACGACGCGGCGCGCGCCTGGCCCGATCCGCCGGCCGGCGGTCTGCGCGGCGACATGGCCGCGCCCGAGCTTGGCGGCGCTGCGCGCGCCGGATCGCATGGGCTGCGGCTTCGCACCGGTCTTGTTCGCCTCGCGCAGCACGCGGTTGACGAAGCGCTGGCCGCTACTCGGTTGGCGAGATTTCGGCGACTTGGGCGGCCCGGGCCGGACGCGGAAGCGGTCGTCGTCGCGCGACGTCATGGCGCACGCTCCAGCGCAGCCTGGCGCATTGCGGCGCAGGCGGCACGCGAGAACACGAGCGCCGACGCGCACTTCCCGCCGCTCGCGGCACGCGGCCGGCCGAAGGCCGTGCCGCGCCAACCACCGTGCAGACAAGGCCCGAGGCACCGGCGCGTGCCGTCCCCTTCTATCTTGCCCTCCGCCCGTCTCCCGAGTTCTGGCGATCGCTGGCGCGACCGGCCCCGACGGTCGGGCGGCGATCGTCTGCACGGACGAGACGCGCCAGCCGCAGGCGACGCGGCAAGGCGCATGCATGCCGGCTGCATCTGGATCGGCAGCGCCGATGCAGTGCGGGCGGCAGTCATCGCGCACCCCAGGTCCACATCGGCTGCGCGCGGCCGAGCACAGCCGCCGCGTCGATGGAACCGAAGTACCGGCTGTCGAACGACGCCGGGTTCGTCGCGCTGAGCAGGAACAACTCGCCGGCGCGCAGCGCGCGGCAGTGCGACCACAGCGGCAGGCCGCGGCCCAAGCCGTCGGCCTCGCGCGCAAGCGCCACCGGCACGTCATCGACGTAGACGGTGCGCTGCGCGACGCACACCCGCTGCGGCGCCATCGCGCCGATGCGCTTGAGCAGCGGGATGTGCTCGGGCAGGTAGCCACGCTGCGCAGCGAGCGCGGCGGCTTCGGCCGGCAGGCGGGTCAGCACGATGTCACCGACGTGCAGCGCATCGGTCGATGCCCGCTGCGGCTCGATGCGATACCAGCCGCGCGGCACGCTGTCGCTCGGGTTGTAGACCCAGCGCGCCGCGGGCGCGTGTAACGCGGGCCCGGCGAGCGCAGCGACGCCGAGGGTCGAGCACAGCGCGAGCATGAGGCGATGCGTGTGCGGCCTCATCGCAGAGCCTTCCCGTGCAGCCAGGCCGCATGCCGCTCGGCGCCGTAGGCTGGCAGCGGCTGGCGTGCGGAGAGGCGGTTGCCCAGCGTGCGCCAGTACGCGGGCGCGGCATCGGCCGGGTCGATGGCAAGCGCCTCGATGGCGTCGATCCGCTGCAGCACGGCCTGCACCGCGGCTTCGCCTTCGGCGCGCAGCAGCAGGCTCGCGCCGGGACGGATGCCGGCGATGCGCTCCATGCGCTCGCCAGGCGTGCAGGCCTGCAGCACCATGAGCTGCCAGCGCGTCGTGCCGTAGTCGTTGGACTCCCAGCGCACACGGCTAAAGACCGCGCCCGGCGCGAAGCTCGCGCAGCGCCGCCAGCGGTCCAGGCGCAGTTCGCGCAGCGGCCGGCCGAAGCGCAGGCAGAGGTTGATGCGGTGTTCGAGGTAGGCGAGCGAGACGCGCGTGAGCGGTGGATCGCGCGACACGTCCGATGGCACGATTGCCGGTGCGGCCTCTGGCACTGGCACTGGCACTGGCACTGGCAGAGTCGACGGCAATGCGTTCATGATCGTTGCTCCGGAAATTCGCGCTCCAGCAGCGCGCGCAGCATGTCGGCCACCGTGATGCCGCGCGTGAACGCCGCGACCTTGATGCGCCCGCGCAGCGCCGGCGTCACGTCCAGCGTCAGACGTGCGGTGTAGACCTCGGCGCGCGCGAGCGCCGCGAGGTCGTTCCCGTCCCCGGCGCGCACCCAGGCCTCGGCCTGCGGATTGGCCGGCGGCCGTGCGCCGATTGGCACGCGCTGCATGCGCTTGCCGTTCTTCATGGCCGGCCGCTCCGCAGCACCTCGGCGGCGAGTGCGGCGATCTCGCGCGCGGCCGGACCGTCGTCGTCGATCTCGCGCACCAGCCGCCCGGCGGCCACGCTGTCGGCGAAGGCGATGCGCTGGCGGACCTCGGCCGACAGCGCCGGCAGCGGCTGGTCGGCCAGCGCGCCGCGCGCCTCGCGGCCGATCACCGTCGTGCTGACGCGCCGGTTGATGACGAAGGCCGCGCGCAGCGCCGGGCGGAACACCTGCGCCTCGCGGACCAGCGACACCATCTCGGCACTGGCCCACACGTCGTAGGGGCTGGGCTGCACCGGGATCAGCACGAGGTCGGCCGCGAGTAGCGCCGAGCGCGCGAGCGCGGCGATGCGCGGGGGCCCGTCGATGACGACGTGATCGGCGCGGCGCGCAAACTCGGGCGCTTCCTGGTGCAGCGTCTCGCGCGCCAGGCCGACGGCGCCGAACAGGCGCGGTAGGCCGCTCTGGCTGCGCCGCTGTGTCCAGTCCAATGCAGAGCCTTGCGGGTCGGCATCGAGCAGCAGCACGTTCCTGCCAAGCAAGGCCAGCTCGCCGGCCAGGTGCGTCGCGAGCGTCGTCTTGCCGACACCGCCTTTCTGGTTCAGGAGCGCGATGATCATGGCGCGCTCCTGGCAGACCGGCTTTCGGTATTCGGCCTTGCGAGCCTCTCATCATTCTTCGCGCTGCGCGTGCCGGTTGCGTGCCGTGCGCGAACGCGGCTTTTCCACAGCGCGCGTCCCTCTCCTATCGTTAGGTTTTTATTGAATACGTTAGGTACGTTAGGGATCGCGCAAGCCATTGCCGCGCAAGGATTTTTCGGCCATCGGCACGCCTGATAGCACGAGTCCGCTGCGCCTGATAGCACGAGTGGACGCACGCCTGATAGCACGAGCCCGTTCACCGGCTGTCCACAGGCCATGCACCGTCGCCGAAGCTGCCGCCGGGGCGCAGCGGTGCCGTGGACGGCACGGGACGAAAGGCGAGCACCTCCGGCCCACGGCGCGAGCGCAGGATGGCGAGCGCGTAGCCCGGCAGCGGCTGGCGCGAGACGATGCGCCGCAGGTCGCAGGCGAAGTCCGCGAAGCGGGCGAGGCTGCCGGACTTGCGGTGCAGGTGCGTGAACTCGAAGCGCCAGCCCTCCGGCTGCCAGCCGGCGTGCTTGCGCACCAGGCGGTACAGCCAGCGCTCGATGCCGCCGGTCAAGCGGAAGTAGTTCGCGTCGATCGTCAGCAGCAGCTTGTCCTCCATCACGCCGGCGTAGAACCAGTCGGGCAGGATCAGCTCGACTCCTAGCGGCCGGCCCTGGCCGTCGGCCCGCTCCTTCCACTCGTTGATCCACGAGAAGCGGTGCAGGCGCCGTGCGTTGGGCTGGCGTATGGACGTGGCCACGCTGGTGGACTGCAGGCGATCCAGCGCGGCCTTCAGGCGCTGGTAGTCGCGCAGCGACGTGCCCCGTCCCACGAAGCGCAGGATCTCGTGCGGCGTCGCGGCCATCAGCCGCGAGCTGCGCAGGCCCGCGTCGCGCGCTTCCACGATCTGGCTGGCGGCCCAGATCAGGATGTCGGCGTCCCAAATCGTCGCGATGCCGTGCTCGGCCGTGCCTTCCACGCGCACCGTCACCGGCCCGGAGCGGAAGTCGATCGGTACCGCTCGCCGGCTCTTGGCCAGCGAGAAGAACGGGTAGGCCATCAGGTCCTGTACGTCGCGAGCGGGCATCTCGCCCGGCAGGGCCCGGAACAGTTCGAGCTGCTCGCGCTGCGGATCGCGCGGGACGGGCATCGGTTGCCGCGTCCATGTCAGCGCCCTCCGCTGCGGCGCAGAGCGTGGCGTTCGATGCGCAGCTCCACGTACTCGGGATCGCACGTGGCCTCGAAGCTGCGCGCGTCCGCCCAGGCCTTGAGGTCGGACCGGGCGTACATCACGCGCCGGCCGAACTTGCGAAACCGCGGGCCGCCGCCGATCACGCGGTGCTTCTCCAGCGTGCGCGGCGACAGCCGCAGCAAAGCGGCGGCTTCGTCGTTGGTGAGGTAGTCCGGCTGCGCCGCGGCGGCCGCGTTGCTCTGCGCGGGCTCGGGCGTCGGTGAGGGTGCGGCCTGCGGCCGCAGCGAAGCGGGTCTCATGGAATGGGCCTCCGTCGGTGCGGGTCGCCGACGGGCGAAGCGCCGCCGGCTGGAGGCAGTCTCAGGAAAGCCCGGCGTCCTGGGGACGGACGTTCGAGCGTCAGCCGGAACGTCCGTCCCTGGAGGGTTCCATCTGCAGTAGGCGCCGGTAGCCACCGTCCACGAGCGAGCGCCCGCGGCGCGCGAGGCGGCGCACCTGGGCGCGCAGCTCACCCAGGTCGTGCCAGCGCTCGGCCACCACGGCCGCGCCGAACAGCGCCTGGGCGATCTCGCGGTGGGTGGCGCCGGCGGCCATGCCGTCGAGTGCCTGCAGGCTGCGCATGTGCAGCAGCGCGATGCGGTCCGGGCGCCCATGTGCGTGGGCATGGATGTGCGCGTGGGCGCCCGGTGGAGCACTCTCGATGCCGTAGTAGCCGTCTAGACGCTCCATCGCGGCGGTCGCGGCGCGCCAGCGCTCGCGCAGCCGCGCGCCGGCCGCCAGGCCGTGGGCGTAGGCCGTGCCGTGTTCAAGCGAAGGCGAGAACGCTGCGCGCAGCGTGCCCTCCGGGCGGTACGCCGTCAGCAGCAGGCGATGCCCGTCATGTGCGAGCTGCTTGCGCCCTGGCATGCGCCACAGGGTGAAGATCGGCGCATCGGGCGCTGCGGCCTGGTCAGGGTGGAGTTGCGGCATCCCGTCGGGGTCGGGCAGCCAGGCCGGCTGCGCCTGGCGGGCATCGCGCACCGGGTCTTCGAGCAAGCGAAGGCCCCAGGGTGCGGCGTGGCCGGCTTCGTCATCGCAGCCGCGCGCATGCCGGTCGTAGACCGCGCAGTAGCGCGGATTGCGCCGCAGGTACTCCCAGGCCAGCGCCGGCCCGTCCAGCGTCAGGGCGTAGAGATACGCGGCGGCCGGATGCCAGTCGTTCGCACGTGCGCCCATGTCGAGACCTCCTTGCACGCAGGTGGCGCCACGGGCAGCGGTCCGGTCAGTGCGGTAGCGTGCTTGTCTCGGTGTTGGATGTGTGAATGGGTGGCAGGCGAGGCCGCGTGCGGCCGCCCTTGCGCCGCTGCATCCATCATACGGGGCCGCGAACTTTCAGCGGCGGGCCGCCCGTCGGCCGAAGGTCGCCCGCGTCAGTCGTTGATCGAGCCGTCGGCCTCGGCGCGACGCGCGTATTCGGCGAGTGAGCGCTTCGGCGCCCAGTGCGTGTCGCGCAGCACCGGGAGGTTGCGCGGGCCACGGATGTTCTGCAGGTCGGACAGGCGCACGTGGTCGAGGCGGGGCGCACCCACCCCGAGGTCGCACAGGCCGTAGGCCGTGTCTTCGTCGCGCGGATCGAGTTGCACCAGCAGCCAGGTGGCGTGCGCGTCGGGGGTGAACAGCTTGACCACCGGCCAGGGATCCGATTGCGCGCCGCCGGCCGCTGCATGGCCGTTGTGGAGCAGCTCGCGGCGCTGCTCCTCGGTGATGAGCGCGGTCACCGGCACCCTCTCCGGGCAGAGGGACCGCCAGGAATGAGCGCGATGGGAAGCCGCCGAGGGCGTGTCGCAGTCGCAGGAAGGGATGTTGTGCGGACCATCATGTGCTGGATTCAGAGGTCAGCATAAAGCGGGCCAACGGGATTTCAAGCGGGCGAACCCGCAAAATGAATCCTATAGATTGTAGCCCTATAGGTGTCCATGCGATGTCATCTTGGACTTGTCCCAAGTCCGTTTGATGACTGCGAAGAACTCATTTCCCACTGCCCTGCGTACCCTCCGAAAATCCCGCGGCCTGAGCCAGGAAGCATTTTCGGAGGTGTCGAGCCGCACGTACATGAGTTCGCTCGAACGGGGCTTGAAGAACCCGACGCTCAGCAAGGTGGACGAGCTGTGCGAGGTGATGCAGGTGCATCCGCTGACGCTGCTGGCCTTGACCTATGGGCTCGACGCCAAGGGCGCGGACAAACTGCTCGCCCGCGTGCAGCGCGAACTCGCCGCCTTGCAGGAAGTCCCCGCGGACTGAATGCGGCCAGCAGGGCGCCGCCCGGCGGCGCCCTGCTGCCTCGCCTGCTACGTCACGATGCGCCCGACCAGGCGCGCCTCGCGCGCATAGGCGCTCACGCGCTTCTCGGCATGGAAATACAGGTCGCGCTCGACCGGCAGCCCCAGGGGTCCGCGCAGCTCTGCCACTTCGGTCAGGCTCAGCCAGCCCAGTTCCGGACAGCCCCGGCCGAGGTCGCATAGGCCGAAGGCATGGTCCGGTGCGTCGGGATCGATGTGCGTCAGCAGCCAGGTCGCGCCGGCGTCGGGCGTGAACAGCTTGACCACTGGGGCCGGGTCGAAGCCCTCGTCTTCGAGGGATTGCCGGCCGTTGGCCAGCAGCACGGCGCGTTGGTCGTCAGTGATGAGTGCGGTCATGGTCTTCTCCTTGGAAGGAATGCCGGGCGGGATTGCCCGGGACCGCGGAGAAGCACGGCGCAGCGCGGCCGTCACAGGTTCGGCAGACGGCCGCAGGCCGCCAGCGTGCGGAGCACGCGCAGACCTTGACGGCAAGACCGGCGTGCTACGGTCGGCCCACCAGCAAGCCAGCCCTGTCGCCAAACTCCCACTGGCTTGGCTCGCGCGGCGCGCGAGCGCGTCAGCGATGGAAGCCGAAGGGGCAAGACACCCGCAGCGCAGCGGAGGACGGCTCGATGCGCAGCACGACAGCGCGACCCGGCACCGCCGGGGGACGCCCTGATTCACGGTTCCGTGCAGACGCACAATCCTCCGACCCGTATTCATTGAAAGACACGAAGCCGCGTATCCTGCGTTTTACCGTTTAAATCAAAGTTAGGCACACAGAACCACATATGCTCATGTCACAACCTACAAAATTCGGAGCCGGCATTGCCCTCTCCGGTGACTTTGCAGATCTCGCAGACCTTCACGAGACGATTCACTATCTAACATCTGAAACAGGGCCTCTATCCGCGCATCAGGCCGAGTTCGTGCTCGGCTTAGCGTATGACGTTCGGAAGGCGTATGAAGGCGTCAGGCGTATAGAGCCTATCAATACGCCACGTGGTTCCGCCGAGTACTACTCGGTCGATATTTTGTGGCCAGTATTTCTGGTGCAACTTGGCATGTTGCGAACTGCTGCTGGCTATCTACCTACCAGCCGATCACACCAAGCCAGCCTCTATCGCCTCGAAGCGTGTGCAGAGAGGGCGTTGCTGGAAATGGATCCATCCGTTGGAGCAATGTGCATGCGGTGGCTTTCTCACTGTTCGCCGCTTCCAGACGGGTTTCTCCTGGAATTTGTTTCACAGCAAGCGCGAGACTTTGTCTTCGGTGCGACGACAGGTAAAGCAAGATTCCGCCGCCTACCGACAATCTTGGATGACATCTCTTCGTTTTCATCCAAATATCGGGAATTTGAACGGTGCATGTCGGAACAGGCCGCGCAGCAGAATGCACGGCCGCAGGATCTGTGGGATTTCTCGGAGTGGCCCGAATTCCGCTGGTGACGCCCACTCCAAGAACCGGCGACAAAGCAGTTTCCCCCCTTGCCTTGGGTATCAGCTCTTCAACTACGGGCTACCTTCCCGCTGAATCCGAACTCTCGAACGTGCAATGTCTGATTCCGCGACTGAGGGTTGGCCACCCTGGCCACCAATAACCGGACGCATGATGACCAGGAACACGATTTCGGTCATCGCGTCACGAGAACTATCGGGCGGCATCAGTGAACTACACGGAGCACGCGTTGTAGCGATCCGGAAAAGCACAAACGAACAAAGCGGCTTCCCGTGCAGCAGCAAAGCCACGAAGCCGCTTTTACAGAGAACTGCCCATACGGCAGCGATGCCACTACGCTGCTGAAGGCGCTGCGCCTGGCAGACATGCCAGCGCCCCGCTGGGAGGCGGGGCTCCGGGTGGGACGGCGTTTAGTCGCCCTTGCTGCGCGACCAGATCAGGTTGTGCGTTCCGTCCTCGCCTTCGACCAGCCGAGCGTAGATGGTCGCCGGGAACGACGGGTCATCGAGCGTCACCGACAGGTAGGGCCGGTCCGCCTTGCTGACCTTCTTCCACGCCGCGCCGATCTCGAAGTTGCCGGCGACGATGCGGTAGTCGGGAGCGTTCTCGCTCTCCTTGTCGTTGGCGACCAGCTTGACCTTGACGTTGAGCGTCAGGGTGCGGACGGTGCCGGTGAAGCCGTTGTTCTGTGCGGTGAAGATGCCGATGTTGGCCATGATGAAACTCCTTGAGGTGGTTGACTGGTCGCGCCCATCGCGGCCTTGTCGGTGATCCGAAGGGCGAGGCACGGGCGGGCTGCACCGCTGAACGCAGCACAGCGAAGTGAAGAGGCCGCAACAGCGTGGAGGACCGGGAGTGCCCGAAGAAATTTGTCTCGCGAGGAAGCCGCCGAACGCAGTGACGAAGGCGGGGAAATTTGTTCGGGCCGGACGGTTGCTGCCATGAAGCCCGAGGCTTTAGCCGGTGCATCGCCAGGATTCACGACAAGCCAAGGCCGCCCTGGGCGCGACTGCCACCGCAAGGAGTCATGGCCGACGCACCGCCCCGCGAACACCGCCGGCACCGTGTGCACCCCCACCGCCGTCAAGGCCAGTCCCCAACGCGAGCGGGCCGCTCCCGCACATCGTTGCCGGCAGCTTCAGCGCGGCGTGGAAGGACACGGCGGACCGGCCCGGGGTGAATGCCCGGACTCGGCGTCATCGAAGGCTGCTGCTGGTGTCGGGACCGGGCGCGCAACCTGATCTGGACGGGCGGCCCACGGCGGGGCGGCACACTCCGGCGCGCGCCGCCCGGCATGGCTCAGGGCGCCGGTTCCCGCAGCGCGGTGACCTTGGCCGTGATGCGCGACTCGATGGACTGCCGCGAGGTCACCACCAGCGTGACGACGGCTTCGCAGACGACTTCGTGCGCATCGTGCGCACGCACGCGGAAGGTGACGCTGCGGTCACTCAGGCGTCCCACCCATCCGCGCAGCCGCAGCGGCGAACCCGGCGGGATCGGTCCCAGGTGGTCGATGCGGATGGAGCGGCCGACCACGACTTCCGCCTCGGCATTCGTCAGCCGCTGCACCTCGCGGATGCACACCGACTCGATGACTGCGACCAGGTAGCCGGTTGCCAGGCATTCGATCAACTGCTCGGCGTAGTCCCGGCCGTGCGGCAGCCGCGAGAAAAGAGACCGGACCGTCTGGTCGGCCGGAACAACGTAGGACTCCTCGAAGAAGACCCCGCTGACTGCTTCATGGTTCATGGGTGCTAGGTGGCGAGAGGACGAATGCCTCCGATCCACCGATGCTCCCGTGGAGTGGCCGGGCCGCAAACCCGCTGCGGCGTGCACTGGCGCGCTGCGGCGGGTTTGCGGCCCAGCTGGATGTGAAAACGCGCGCGGCAGACCTGCCGCGCGCGTCGCGCCCGTTTGGAAAAGCCCCGGCCTATAGGCCGGGGCTTGCCGCGTCAGGCGGCTTCGGCCAGCGCCTGCGCCTCTCCGGCGCTCTCGTCATCGACCTGTACCGAAGCACCCTGCCCTTCGCCTTGCCGCTCGCCCTCCTGCGTCACGGCCTCCGGCGCGCGGAACATCGCGGGCAGCCAGCCGCTGCCTGCCGCCAGCCGCTCGGCCTCGGCAGCGATCTGTGCCTTTTTGAGCTTGCCAAGCCGGTGCACTTCACCCGGCGCGAACACCTGCACCGCTTCCAGCGCCTTGGCCTTGGACACGTGCTCGAAGTAGCCCGCAGCGGTCGGCGTCCACCACTGGCCCATGTCCAGGCCCACTGCCTGCGCCAGCAGCGTGGCGGGCCGCTCACCTTCGCGCGACGTGATCGCGCTGACCGTGAAGCCGACACACAGCGCCAGCAGCGACAGCAATTCGGGCTGCGGCATCGCCAGCAGCTCGGCGAACAGCGCTTCCGAATCCTCGGGCAGCCGCTGCGCCCATGCCTCGCGCACTTGACGCATGCCCGTGGCGGCCGGGGCCTCGGCCACGTCCGGCGCGTGCTGCTCCAGCCGGTCCTGCGGATCGGCGCTGATGTTCAGCGGCGAGCCGTGGTAGCCCTCCAGCACGACGCGCTGCGCGAGCCGATGCACCACGGCTACCAGCGCAACGTGGGGATGGCGGGCGACTTCGGCCTGCAAGGCGGCGGTGCGATGCGCCGACAGGCGGCGCGTCAGCTTCTCGGAGATCGTCAGCGCGGGCGGCTCGTCCTCGGCGTGCTCGGGTTTGTCGGTCCCATCCGCCTCGCCTGTCTCATCGGCCTCGGTGCCACGTTGCTGCGCGCGCAGCGCCTTGGCGTCTTCCTCGCGCACCAGCCCACGATGCACCACTGGCGCACCCTCGGCATCCAGCGACACCACAGTCCCGGCCATCGGCACCACGCCCGCCTGGTAGACCAGCAGCTTGCGCTCGATGGCGTCGAGGTCGTTGCCGATAGCGTCCATCGCGTCCTGCAACGCTTGTGCCTCGTCGTCGCCGATGGCCTCGTTCTCGTCGTCCAGCCGCTCCTGCAGCTTGGCCTGCTCGGCTTCCAGCTTGGCGATGCGCTTGGCGTCGGCCTTGCCGGGCCCGCGCCGCGAGGGGCGCACGCGCTGGAAGCGGTGCAGGTCGGCGTAGGTGGCACGGGGCGCCACGTCCACCCAGCCCCAGCCTTCGGCGCGCACCTCGTCGGCCACCACCGCGAGCTTGTCGCGGGCCAGCGTGTCCAGCAGCACGGCATCGGCCAGGAACACGCCGCTGTGCTCGTCGGCGAACAGGTCGCGGCGCGTGCCGCCGCCTGCCTGCTCGTAGGCTTCCCGCCCGACGAAGCGCGCCACCGGGTCGCGGCCCGCGTCGACTTCCTCCTGCGTCAGATGATCGCGCAACGCATCCGGGCTGCGCTGCCACTGCGGCGAGTCGTAGAACGCGGCCTCCTGCGCCGCATGGTCATCGGTGATGGCAAGCGCCATCAACTGGTCGAGCGTCACGGCGTCCGCGCGGTAGTCGGCAAGCAGCCGGGGCGAGACATTGGCGAGCTTGAGGCGGCGCTGCACCACCAGCGGGGTGACGCCGAAGTCGGCGGCGATGTCCTCGACGGCGCGGCCCTCGGCCACCAGCGCCGCGAAGGCCTCGAACTGATCCGCCGGGTGCATGGCCTCGCGCTGCACGTTCTCGGTCAGGCTCACGGTGCGTGCCGCCGCGTCGGGCACCACGAGGCACGGCACCTCGTGGTCCTTGGCGAGCTTGCGACGCTTGACCAGCAGCTTGAGGGCTGCGAGGCGCCGTCGCCCGGCGACGACTTCGTAATGATCGCCATCGGGCGACAGCACCACGGTGAGGTTTTGCAGCAGGCCCACGCGCGCGATGCTCGCGGCCAGTTCCGGGATCGACGTGCCGCCGTTCTTGCGCACGTTGCGCGACGAAGGGCGCAGCCGCGACAGCGGAATCAACAGCAGGTCCTGGCCTGCGCCGATGGCGGCAACGGTCTGCACGGCGGCAGCGATGGCGGTGGTTTCGTGAAGGGTTGCGGTATTCATGGTGAAACTCCTATCGAATGAAGAAACGGACAAGCCAACGGGGGAAGAAACGGAGGGGCCGTGTTGGCGTGAAAACCCCTCCACGAGGGGTTCAGGCCTTGAAGCGCTGCATTTCGTCGGCGAGCAGCCACAGCGCGCGGTTCAGGCGCAGGTTCTGGTCGATGCCCTGCACCGGCCGGGTGTGCTGGCGGCGGCCGTTGGCCGTGCGCGCGGGCAGGCCGCCCCGGGTCAGGTTCTCCTGCGTGCGGTTGAACACGCTCCACAGGTCGGGGCGGTTGTCGTCCAGGCGGCGCGGGGCCAGTACCTGCGCCTCGGTGATGGGCGCGGGCTTGTCGGGGTCGTCGTACTTGAGGGTCAGCGCGGCACGCGCGAACACCTCGGCCCCCCGGTCGTCCAGGGTGATGGACCGCATCGCATCGCGCGAGGCCTGCGCCTGTCCGAAGCCTTCCAGCACCTCGTAGGCGCCCTCGATGACGGCGTTGGCCACGTCGCCCTTGTGGGGCACGCGCACGTCCGCTACCGTGTCGCCGCAGACGAGCCCGTTCGTGCACACGAACCGCAGCATTCCGGCCAGCATCTGGTAGCTGCTGGTGCCGTCGTGCGAGTTCAGCAGGATGATTTCGTTGGCCTCGCGGCCGTTGATCTGGCTGGCGTGGCGCAGCCTCAGCATGTGTTTGGTGAAGTCGCGCCGCCCCTCCTGCCGCACGCGGGTCTGGCAGACCATGAAGGCCTCGAAGCCCTCGGCGCGCAGCTTGTGCAACACCGTCGCGGTGGGGATGTAGCTGTAGCGCTGCGAGCGGCTGTCGTGCGGGGCCTGCGCGAAGATGGACGGGGCCACCGCCCTGATCTGGTCGTCCGACAGGGGGTGTTCGGAGCGCAACACCGGCGAATGCGGTGCGAAGCGGGAAGCGAGTTGCATGGTCTTTCTCCAATGGAAGTTGGCTGTTGAACAACCCCCACCGGATTCCTAGATTCGGAGCCCTCTTCGGACTCCCCGGTGGGGTCGGCGCGAAGACCCAGTGCGGCCTCGTTGCCACCGTCTTTCCTGAGTTCATCGCCCGCGACGAAGGGGAGACCGCGGCCGGTGGCCGTCAAGGAAGAAGCGCCGGGTGCTGGGGCGGCCCGCAGCGCAGCGAGGACACGGCCCGGCGCGCCTTGACGGCCACCGGCCGCGGGCTACAGTCGCGGACAAGGTGATGGGCTCAGGAAAGACGGCCAGCGCGGCAACGGTCGATGTCGGCGCCGGCACCCCGCAAGCGCAGCGCGCAGCGCCGCCAGGCGCGAAGGCCGATCAGGCGCAGCCTGTTCGGCGGCCTTGAAGGGGCGCCAAGCGCAGCGCGCAGGCCCGTCAGGGCCGAAGGCATCGACATCAGGCGCAGCAAAGAAAAAGCGCCGCGCCCGCAGGGAGCGGGCACGGCGCGTGACGCCTCCGTGAGCAATCAGTCCGCCGCCGGCGGCACCATCGCCTGCAGTTGCTCGATGACGCCGGGCTCGACGAAGACGCAAGCCTGGTTGGCCTCGATCGGCACGTTGAACACCTGGGCGAACACGTGGCGCTTGATGTGCGCCAGCCGGCCCGTGCGATAGGCCTGCTCGGGCTTCAGGCGACCACCCGGCGCGCCGCTGCGCTGCGGGTCGCACTCGACCAGCGCGACGAAGCCGTCATCGGCCAGCTTCTGGTGTTCGGCGCACAAGCCCCAGGCCGTCACCGTGTGGCGCTCCATGCTCGCGCGCAGGCGCTTGTCCAGCAGGATGGCACCCGTGTCGAAAGCCACGCCGCAGACCAGGCAGACGTGTTGCTCCATCGAAACATGCGATTTGTCGTTCATGACGATCTCCGGTTGCTCGGGCGGAATTGCCCGGAACCGTCGCCAACACGGCGCAGCGCAAGCAGTCAGGGGTCGCAGACGGCCTCGGGCCGCAAGCGCCATCGGCGCGCAGCCCTTGACGGGGCGAACGCCGTGGTACGGTGAAGGGGACAGCAAGACCGCCCGCCGCTCCTCCAACGAAGGTGCACACAGGCAAGCGCAGCGCGCAGGCCCCGTGCTCCGCAGGGGGCCGGAGGCGTCGGGGACAAAAGCCGTATGGCCGCGATTCGGCACGAAGCGCGGGTCTCAGCCCGTGGGCCCGGCGACAGCACGCCGGGACAGGAATTGACATCAGCCGGGTACGCCCCACTGCGCCCGACGACGCTGCAGCGGGTTTGCCACTCCTGCGAGAAGGAGCAGTCTTGCGGCATCAGGAACGCTCACGAAGGTGCAGCCCATGCCGCATGTCCAGGACACCACGACTGCCTTGCCCGAGTCCGAACCGGCCTTCTACCGCCTGGCCGACGTCGTCCGCATCACGGCCCTGAGCCGGTCCAGCATCTACCGGCGCATCGCCGCCGGCGAGTTCCCTCCGCAGGTATCGCTTGGCGGACGGGCGACTGGCTGGCGCCGGGAAGCCCTGAAAGCATGGATCAATGACCCGTCGGGCTTTCGCCCACTGGCCACCTGCGAAGTGCAGCACACATCTTCAGGCGCCCGCGTCCGGCACATCGCCCCAGGTCGGGCTGACTCGCTGCTCAGACACCAGTGAACGGCAGGTTCCTAACATGCGCACCAGAGGTGCAGACCTGAGTCTTGACGTCACTCCCCGGCCGATTCAGACATTCTCCATGTGGGCCAGCGATATCCTTCCGGGCAGGACGGGTACATCGCACCCGTGTTTAAAGCCATTTGCGAAGGCGGCCATGGGACGTGCTGAAGATCTGTTTGCGCGCTTGGAGAGCGAGGGTGTTGATGCGATCAACGATCTGTTTGAGCAGAAAGAAAGCGAGGAGGCGTTTCTCGACTTCAAGCGTTCGGCTGATCAGGGTGCTGGGGTCAGGCTCCACGACGACGACCGCAAGAACCTGTCGAGGGCTCTCTCGGGCTTTGCCAACACAGATGGCGGTGTGATTGTCTGGGGCGTGGGGACGGGGGCACACGCGGAAGTGATGCCGCATCGGAACGTCATCCGATTGCAGACTGCGGACGCTTTGCTGGGTGGATCGAGAACGCCGTCTCTGATTGCACCGTCCCCCCCCCATCACAGGCGTCCGGTCTATTTCCATAAAGGAGAAGGAGCTTGATGGGGCGGGTTATGTGGTGACCCTGGTCCCGTCGAGTCTCAGCGGACCGCATCAGCTTCAGGCGCACCTGCGACGCTGCAGACGCTAGTGAGCTTGCAGGGAACAGGTACCGAAGCGAGCGGAATCCAGGGAGAATGACGCAAGGGATCCCGCCCGCGCTTCCACCAACTGCTGCAGGTCGTGGTGACCCTGCTGGCAAACGCAACCGGTAGGGTCCATTGAAAAACCGTCCAAGTGCACAGAAGGGGGCACCGTACGGCTCTATCACGACAAGCATCAAGGAGCAAGGCGTGTCAGGAGGACTAAGCCCGCCACATCACCTGCTGCTAACTGAGCGGGGCGAACAATGGCTACGGAATTTCGATGAGGCGGACAGAGCCATCGCCCGCGACCTAGCAGCCACTCTTGCGCTGATATCTCACAACGAGTTCGAGCGCAGCCTCGCCTCCCTCGTGCTTGAAGTCGCACAGGCGGTTGATGGCCCTGTTGCCCTGTACGGAGCGCGTGAACTCGATGCGAGCTTCCGATTCGGTACTGAGGATGGAGAAGGTCTTCTCGATGCCACTCCCCGAGGGACCGACATCGGCAGCGAGGGTCGACTCGCGAACATCATCCGCAACATCGCACTCGCGCGGCCGTCAAAGTTTCTGAACCACCCCAACGTAGGTGAACTTCGCGCCAAACGAGTGGATGCGGTGTTCGTCCTGGACGACTTCATCGGTTCGGGCAAGCGCTGCTCCGACTATCTGACCGCGCTGTGGCAGTCCCGATCTCTGCGGTCCTGGACATCCTACAAACGCATCCGGTTCGACGCCATCGCGTACTCGGCGACAGCAGTGGGCCTGCGGTGCGTTCAGCAACATCCGGCTCACCCGGCTACACACATTGCCCGGCATTGCCCGACGATCACCGCGCTTCATTGGAAAAAGGCGCACATCGACGCGGCCCGGGATATGTGCCGCAAGTACGCACGCCAAGCGTCCTTGAAAGGATGGGCGCTTGGATTCCGCAACACCGAATCATTGCTGGTGTTCGAGCACGGCTGTCCCAACAATGCGCCCGCCATCTTTTGGGCGACTTCAAAGAATGTGCCCGAGTGGACAGCACTGTTCCCAGCAAAGCGGGTCGACGCATCGATCACGACCGCATTCCCTAGCGAGATCGTGCGCCGCGATCCAGTGCATGCACTGGTGGAGGCCGGTCAGCGTAGGCTGGCGTCGGCGCTGGCATCCAATGCCCACCGCCCACTGACCGATCAAGAAGCCCTGACGCTCGCCCTGTTCTCAAAGGGCCAGAGCCGTGCAGAAACTGTTGCCAGCGCCACAGGACTATCAGCCAAAGAGGCGCTCGGACTGATTGAGCACTGCATCAGCGCCGGTTGGATATCCGCGCGCCGGCGCATCACCGACAAGGGCCAAGCGGAACTGCGAGGGATACGAACCAGCTTGACGCGCAGCGCACGCCCCGCATTGGAGCTTGGCAAAGATGAGTATTATCCGACTGCGTTGAGGGACCACGGCAATGGTTAGTGCTTACCTAGACCTGTGTGTTCGGCATTGGTTGGGACGCGGATTTCCGCCGTTCTCTGATCCAGCTCTCGCTATGGCGAAATTACGCACCAGTCCTCGGGTCCTTCGGGGTCTCGGGTCAGACTGGCGCGTACCTCCGCAAGCGGAGTCGAAGTAACTGATGCCGTGGTCTCCTCAGCGCTTCCTGGCTGAAGGCCTGCGCCGCGGCCGCGACTACGATGTCCTCCAGGAGGCCATCAGGCAGACCTCGCGCATGCGGCGGCGACAGCCTGCCCTTCCCGTTCTGCTCACCCTAGGTCATCTCGCAAGTCGAACGCGCGTTTCTCACGACCACCTGCGAGACCTCGTCGCCCGAAACCTGATCCAGCCCACCTACAGAACCTTCCGCATCAGCAAGAGATCCGGCGGATCACGGGTGATCTCGGTACCCGGCCCCCAGCTGAAAAAAGTGCAGTCCTGGCTGACCCAGCATGTGCTCAACAAGGTTCCGCCTCATGCAGCAAGCCACGCGTTTTCACCTGGCTCATCGATCGCCAGCTGCGCGCGCGAACACGCAGGGGCCCGATGGCTCGTGAAGATGGACATTGCGGATTTCTTCGGCAGCGTCACCGAGATTCAGGTTTATCGCGTCTTTCGCGCGCTTGGGTATGGCGAGCTGGTCTCCTTCGAGCTGGCAAGGCTGTGCACCACAGTGCCCTCTGCCTCTGCCAAGCACGCCATGAAGTCCTGGCAAGTGCGGTTCCGTCGAAGTGGCATCCAGTTGTATGCCGAAAGGCTGATTGGTCGGCTTCCACAGGGTGCTCCCACGAGCCCCATGCTGGCAAATCTGGCGATGCGCGGCGTCGATGAGGAACTCCAGCGCGTCGCCGACTCCCATGGCCTCGTGTATACGCGCTATAGCGACGACATCACCTTCTCTACCCAGCGCGCGTTCAGCAAAGCGCAGGCCGCTACCGTCGTGAAGCGGTCAGCTGCGATCCTCAAGCGCCAAGGCCTCTTCCCAAATCGTGCGAAAACCGCAGTCGTTCATCCGGGTGCTCGCAGAGTCGTACTCGGCCTTCTGGTTGACAGCGATCAGCCACGCCTGAGTCGCGCGTTCCGCGACCGCCTGCGGCAGCACCTCTACTACCTCGAAACGAGGGGCATCATGGCGCATGTCGAGGCACGTGGATTCGATTCGGCGGGAGGGCTGTATCGGCACCTGCGCGGCCTTATCGACTACGCCAACATGGTGGACCAGCCATATGCGCAGAAGCAGCTTCTCCGGCTGAAGCAACTCCCATGGAACACCGTCGCGCGGGTCTGAACTGTTCCGGCTCCCAATGGATGGCAAGCCCTCCGCGATGGCCCCAGCGGCTAGACCAGTCATGCTCTGACCGGCCCAGATGATCGACTAAAAGAACCAGGAGAATGGCAACCCCATCGTTTTTCTGCATGATGTGCAGCGGCACGATTCTGTTAGCAAAATGCGAGCTGCATTGTGTGCGGTCACCGATAGCGGTGCATCACAGTAGCCGCAGCTGATGTGCGGCAGCAAGATGGTGGACAGGATTTCACATACACCGTCCATTTCATCAGCATCGCCAACCAGCCCGAGACCGTGAATAGTTCGGAACAAGAAGGCAGATTTCGCGCCTTCGTCCATCGGCTTGATGCGTTGAAACAGGCCAAGTACCACGTGCGCCAGGTACAAGAGCAGCGGTGGCAAGAGCTCGTAGACGCCGTCGTACACATCATTGTCGGCGTGACTCTTGAATACGAAGTTGAAGTTCTGAGGGGCGGTACGAACTTCGATCCGCTGGGCGGTGATCAGATGAACGGCCTGCTGCATTGCTCCATATAGCCCTCGTACGTTTTTGGCTTCAAAGATCGATTCGACAATGAAGTCCGCATCGAGGATGGAGGTCAGAGCAGTCTGGCGAAGCGCATCTGCAACGATTTCGACTCGCCGATTGCCCAGTTGCTTCTGACTCAGCAACTCGGGGTTACCCTCCATGAAGCTGCTGAAAAATGAGTCCTCGTCCCCGAGCATCCACGAGAGATAGAGAAGATTGTCCATCAGCGGCTTACGGAGCAAGTTGAAAGCGACGATGGACTTTCGCTTCTCCATGCACTGAAGCGCTTCGTAGACGTGGTGCAGGCAATCTGAAACCAACGCCATCGTGATCGTATTCAAGATGACCCGCCGCGCTTCATCATGGCGGCCGATCGCTCGCAACGCTTCGATGGAGTCTGTCTCCGCTATCTTTTCAAATCGCCTCGCTTCTTGCCTGTTTGCGAACTTGATGGAAACGAGATGCGCCTCCGCCTTTTCGTACTCGACAAGCAATCGCACCGACTCGTCGTGCAAGAAATAGCAGTACTCGTGCGCCAGTCGGTGCTCCGCAGGTATCCATCGCAGACGGCGTCTTGGAATCAGACCGCATGAAGCCATTGGACTCCTCGCTCACCGTGTCTTGATGCGTTCGACCACTGCGCATCGAAGTTGTTGAACGACGCTTGCGCCACGGCACCTATCCCCTCAAACCAAGTGCGCGCAACCAGGCATCGACCTGACCGAATGCATCCTGCTGCCACTGCTCCGGGCTGCGTTCACCGAGCACTTGCGTTTCCTCGACAAAGCGACGCACACAGGTCGGCCCAAAACCATCGACTGTGTCGAACTTGCCAGCAATGAATCCGTAGCCTGTGGCGCCGCTGGCATGTTCAAGCAGCGGCCGGCACTCCTCGGCCAGCACCTCCGGCCCTCCGGGATAGTTCCGGACACAGTAGTAGATGTCGTAGGCGTCTTTCTGCTTGTAGCGCCCCTCGATCGCATGCCCCTTCATGGCCAGAAGGGCCGGTATCGAACTAACTGCGATCTCGACGCGGTTCGTACCACCGGCGGGCATCGATCCGGTGATCGCCACCAGTTGATAGAAGCGAAGGGCCAGATCAGCGCCGTCCGCTCGTTGCACCGCGAAGTCGCTGATCAGTGGCGGCACGTTCTTGATGATCTCGGCATTGCGAGGCATCAGGAAATCGACAACGATGTCGATCGGAGCACCGCCATCGTCGGTCGCGATCTGGCGCACGAGCTGAAAACGCCGAAGATCGCGGCGCTGCTGGTAGCCATGCCCCTGCAGAGCTTCGACCAGCGTCGCGTATTCGCCGTCACCCAAGGCCTCGGCATTCAGCCCGAGATCCACATCGAGCGTGCCGACGTGCGGCATGTCCTCATTGCCAAGCAGCAGCCACGGGACGGCGCCGCCGACGATGGCGAACTTGCCCTTGAAACTTCCGAGGATCTGGCCGATTTCGAGCAACACCGTTTTGACGGCCGCCGTCGTGCGGTCGTCGTAGTCGGCGGCGGACTGTGGCTCGCCTGGGGTCATTTCTGCCATTTCAACCTTTGTTGTCGTAGATGGTCGGCCGCCTCCCGCCCCCGCTCGCCGGCTGCGGCGAGATCCAGGTAGGTCTGGACGGGACTGGTGCAGGTGACGCCAGGTGCCGGCTCCACCGTATCGCGGAATACACCGAGGTCTTTGAGCAAGGTCACCGTCACGTTCTCGCCCTTCGAGGCGGAAGACAGCTTCAGGCCCGACCGCAGATGTTCCAGACCTGCATCGTCCGCATAGAAGTACTGTGTGCCGGTGCGGCCATACGGGGCAAGCCAGTGCGCCGCCGAGAAGGATGCCATCGCCAAAAGTCCCGTTGCATGCTCCGAACTCATCACTCGCCGCACAGCCTCCTCGAACATGCTGCCGTGCAATGTCGTGTAGAAACCGACACGCCGGCCGACTGGCGGCTCGTAGGCGTCGCGCCATCCATCGAGAAGCGCGTCGGGCTCGGACAGGTACAGGCCTTCGCTGGAGACTTGCGCCCACTCGCGATCCAGCAGACCAACGCGCACATTGCTCACATGCCCCAGGCTGACCTCGGCAGCCTCTGCAAGCTCGGTGACACGCCATGCGCGCTGCGGATCCCGAAGCATCACGCGCAGCACCTGAGCGGACTTCGGCTTGAAAAGCGACCTGAGTTCACGCCGCTTCACTGCAGGCTTGCTCGCAACCTGGCGCTCTATGAAAACGCTGTCGAAAGCCAATCTCGCGTTGCCTTCCAGGTCAAGGTAGCCCACGTCGTGCTCGCGGCACAGCGCCTGGGCTTCAGGCGACAGATAGGGTGCGATGAAGATGGGCACGGCATCCTTTGCTTGATTCATCACGTAGTCGCGCAACTGCAGCAGCGCGAGCCGGACGTGGCGCGGCTGGCCACTAGGCTTCACTTCGCAGACCAACGCCTGCCGCCTGCCATACACCTCGAAGTGGGCCACGATATCGACCCCGTGATCGGGGCTCAGCGCTTCGTGCTCGATATCCAGAAGCTGGATTGCGGGCACTTGCTCTAGGAGCAAGCGAAGGGCAGCAGCAGCCTGGCGCTCGACATCCTTCATCAAATCATCGGCTTTCAGCATTCGCTGAAAATACCATTTCTGTTGAAATCGTCAAGCGAATTTCATCGAATATGTGATTTCAGCAACTACTGAAATACAGTGAACTGGTGAAATTTCGACAGATCGACGACAGAGGGCCCAGTGACCAGCCGCTCAACCCAGTGAAAGCCTCCCGACCCAGCAGCTCGCTCATGCGATTGTCTGGGCCACCTCTGCAGTCTCGCTGTCGGCTTCGGTACGCGGCCGCTCCAGCAGATGTTGCTCAAGCTTCGTCAGCGCCTCCAGCAACTGCGCCTGTGTTGGCGGTGCATACGAAAGCGTCATCGAGCTGTTCATCGAGTGCTTGATCAGATGCGCGATCGTGAAGGCATGCACGTTGAGCAGCATCTTGCCGTCGTGAAAGTCCGGCGTGACTGTCAGTCAACATGGTTCGAGCATGTTCCATTTCGTCGTCGAATTCAAATATTTGACGAAATTAAGGAACATTCCGGCGGCAATCCGCAGCGACGCGGCCTGGCGCAGCGCGACGGCCGCACACAAGCTTAGGACATCATCGCAAAATCTTGTCCAGCGCCTTGCCCTTGGCAAGCTCATCGATCAGCTTGTCCAAATACCGTATCTTCTGCATCAGCGGGTCCTGCACGTCCTCCACGCGAACACCACACACGACGCCCTTGATGAGCGATGCATTGGGATGGATGGCGGGCGCCTGGGCAAAGAAGGTTGCAAAGTCGCTGTGCTGAGCAATGTGCTGTTCCAGCCCCGCCTGGTGGTAGCCCGTCAGCCAGCGGATGATCCGGTCCACCTCGTCCTTGCTGCGGTTCTTGCGCTGCGCCTTCTGGACGTACATCGGGTACACCTTGGAGAACGCCATAGTGAAGATTCGATGCTCGGCCATCATCATCCTCAAGTCACGCGTGCCGGTGTCGATGCGGTGAGCGGCTGCACCGCCAGCCGCAGCCCCATTGCCTTGAGGATGGCGGTCAGGCTGTTCAGGGCAGGATTGCCCTGCGCGACAGCGTGCGGTAGAGCTGCGTCGAGTTCAGTTGCGCCTGCTCGGCGACCGCCTGCACGCCACCCACGGCCCGCGCGAGTTGGCGCAACACGATCATCAGCTCGGCCTGGTCACCGTCAGCCAGGATGCTGTTGATGACTTCGAGCGCGAGCGCCGGCTCGCTGCGGTACAGCTCGACCATCGCTTCGTCATGGGGTCTGTTTCTCATCATCCGATCTTCGTTGCCAGTTCTGCCAGATCCTGATGCTCGCCCGGCGTCATGTAGTGCTCGATTCGATGGGCACGGATCTTCGTTTATAGACGAAGAACATTCAATTCGCCGATGCGAGCGTTGCTGATGCTCGCATCGTCGCCAGAACCGCCCGCACGCCGGTATCAACAAAGCTCTTGAGCACCTTGGCCGCGCCCTGTTGAGTCAGGATGTTTCTTCGAGATCAGGCATGATGGGCATCTCGGGTGCGCGGCCGCACGAACCGCAGTACGTTGTCTTCATCCTGCGGAGGCAATTTCCCGACCTCCAGCTCATCCAAAAAATCAGCCCACTGCTGCACCATCGTCTTGCGCTGCGCCAAGAAGGTTGCGCGGTCGTAGCTGCCACCCAGTTCCTCGTCGGACACGTGCGCCAAGTGGCGCTCGATGACATCCGGATCCCATCCCAAATATTCCCGGATCATGGTCCGCGCGGTGGCCCGGAAGCCATGGCCGGTGATCTGCTCCTGGGTGTCGTAGCCCATCGTGCGCAGGGCCGCGTTGACGGTGTTGTCGCTGATGTAGCGGCTCTTCTCCGAGCGGCGCGACATGCTGCGAAAGATCGGCCCGGCCGGGCCGGTCAACGGATGCAGGTCACGAAGGATCTCCATGGCCTGCCGCGGCAGCGGCACCAGGTGCGCCGGTGTGCGACTATCCCGCTTCTGCCATTCGCGCATCTTCATCTTCTCAGGCGGGCAGCGCCACAACTCTTGATCGAGATGGATGTCCTCCCATTCAGCAAGGCGCAACTGCCCCGGGCGCTGGAAGATCATCGGTGCCAGCCGCAACGCGCAGCGCGTGATGAAAGCGCCGTTGTACTCGCGGATGTCGCGCAGTAACTGCCCGAGTTGCCCCGGGTCGGTGATGGCGGCGTAGTGCCGGCTACGCGGCGCCGGCAGGCCACCGGTGTTCTTGTTGACGAAGTTCTTGGCCGGCTCCAGAGCGCCGACGTCCACGGCGTGCTGATACACGTGCTGCACCGCCTCACGCACGCGCTGGGCCGTCTCCAAGTTGCCGCGCTCCTTGATTCGGTGCAGGCATCGAACGATCTCGGTCGGGGCGATCTTCTCGATGGGCCGGTCGCCGACCCAGGGGAAGACGTGGATCTCCAGGTGCCGGATGACCTTGTCAGCATAGCCGCTCGACCACTGCCGGTCCCTCCTGGCGCTGGCGACCCAGGCACGCGCCAGCAGCTCGAAGGTGTTCAGCCCGGCGACGCGCTCCTGCTCTTCCCGCTGCCGCCGGACTTCCTTGAGATCCTGTCCGCTCGCGCGCAGGCTGCTGGCCTCATAGGCCTTGGCGCGCGCCTGCGCCAGCGTCACCGCGGGGTACGGCCCGAGCCCAAACTTGATGGTCTTCCCATCCTTCTCGTAGCGGTAGATCCAGCCCTTCCCACTGCTGCGCACGCGCAGGAACAGGTTGTCGCCGTCGTTGAGGAAGAACTCCTTCGGCCCAGGCTTGGCCGCCTTGATTTGCGTCTCGCTCAGCAGTCCCATCTCGTACCCCGTACCCCCGAAGGGCGTTTTTCACGGGATCACTCTAGGGGACGGTGCGGGGTACGGGCAAACGCGGGATGTAACGGGACGACTTGGAACGTTGTGAGCGAGATTTCGGAGCTAAGTCCTTGTCGCACAAACAAAAACGCCTAGTCGGGAGGGACTAGGCGTAGAGTGAATGGTGGCCTGGGGCGGAATCGAACCACCGACACGCGGATTTTCAATCCGCTGCTCTACCAACTGAGCTACCGGGCCGTCTTGGCGTTGAACCAAGCTGAGCCCGCGATTATACAGCGCTGCGGCGGCCTCTGGACAGGTCGACGCCCAACTGTTTGAGTTTGCGGTAGAGATGGGTGCGTTCCAGGCCGGTCTTCTCGGCCACGCGCGTCATGGAGCCGTTCTCCATGGCCAGGTGGAATTCGAAGTACGCCTTCTCGAAGCCGTCGCGCGCGTCGCGCAGCGGCCGGTCGAGGTCGAAGCTCTGGGTCGCCTGCGGCCCCGGCTCGGGGGTCGGCGGCAGGGCCGCACCGGCCGGGCCGATCACGGCGCTCATCGGAACGCCGGAGATCAGCGGCTGTCCACCCGCCACGGTGGGCGGCACCACGGCAGCGGCGGCACGGCGGGCGTCTTCCTTGGCCAGTGCGCGCTCGACTTCCTTGAGCAGCTTCTGCAGGGTGATCGGCTTCTCGAGAAAGGCGAACGCACCGATGCGCGTGGCCTCGACGGCGGTGTCGATGGTCGCATGGCCGCTCATCATGATGACGGGCATGGTGAGCAGGCCGGCGGTGGCCCATTCCTTGAGCAGCGTCACGCCGTCGGTGTCGGGCATCCAGATGTCGAGCAGCACCAGGTCGGGTCGGGCGCGTTGGCGCGCGGCGCGCGCCTCGGACGCGTTCTCCGCCAGGTCGACGTTGTGGCCTTCGTCGTTGAGGATCTCGAAGAGCAGGTCCCGAATGCCCAGTTCGTCGTCGACCACCAGGATGTTTGCCATTGAATGATGAGTGCTTGCTTGTAGTGGGTACCGCGCTGCATTCCCTCTTGCAGCGGACGATCGTCAGATCGTCGCCGGCGCCCGCATGTCGTTGCTCGACTGGCCGTCAGTGGGGTGCCCGGTAGCGATGGCAAATGATAGCGAGACTTGCGCGCCCGCCACACCCCCCGCGGGCGTGCGGTTGGACAGTTCGATGCGCGCGCCGTGCTCGTCGGCAATCTTCTTGACCACGGCGAGGCCGAGGCCCGTGCCCTTGCTCTTGGTCGTCACGTAGGGCTCGAAAGCCCGCTGCAGGATGTGCTCCGCAAAGCCGGTGCCGGCGTCCAGCACCGTCAGGCGCACGCGCTGGCCGGAGTCGGACAGGCGGGTGCGGACGATCACCGGCGGCACGGGCGCGCCCGGCGACGCCGCGGCCTCGGTGGCGTCCTGGGCGTTTTGCAATAAATTGTGAATTACTTGCCGAAGTTGTTGTGCATCCCCGCGGATGGGCGGGCAGCGCGGATCGAGTTCCGCCTCGACGCGGACGGTGGCGTTGTCCGGGCCGTACAGGTGCAGCACCTCGGTCACCAGCGCATTGAGGTCCAGCGCCTGCAGGTGCGCCGCGGGCAGCCGCGCGTAGTCGCGGAACTCGTTGACCAGGCGCTTCATCGCGTCGACCTGGTCGACGATGGTGCGCACCGATTTCTGCAGCACCGCTTCCTCGCTCGGCGGCAGCTTGCCGGTGAGCTTGAGCTCCAGCCGCTCGGCCGACAGCTGGATGGGCGTGAGCGGGTTCTTGATCTCGTGCGCCAGCCGGCGCGCCACCTCGCCCCAGGCCTGGGCACGCTGCGCCGAGACGATCTCCGAGATGTCGTCGAAGACCAGCAGCCGCCGGGCCGCCGGCAGGCTCGCGCCGCGGGCGACGATGCTCACCGCGCTGCGCTCCACGCCGATGCCGCTGGCGTGCAGTTCGTAGGCGTGCTGCCAGTGGTCCAGGCCGTGCTGGGTGGCGTCGAGCTCGAGCTCGTCGAAGCGATGCTGCACGGCCAGCGCGAACTCCGCCAGGCCGGGCACCTCGGCGAGCGGGCGCCCTTCGTAGGCGGCCAGAGGCGCGCGCAGCACGCGGGTGGCGCCCGGGTTGATGGAGACGATGCTGCCGGCCCGGTCCAGCACCATGACGCCGGCGGTGAGGTTGTCGAGGATGGTCTGCAGGTTGGCCCGCGCGGCATCCACCTCGCCCATGCTGCGCTCCACCGCAGCGCGCGCGTCGGCCAGCTGCTGCGTCATCTCGGCGAAGGAGCGCGTGAGGCCGCCGAGTTCGTCGCGGCTGAGCGAGATCTGCGTCGGCCGCAGGTCGCCGGCCGCGACCTGCCGCACCCCGTCGGCCAGCACCAGCAGGGGCCGGGCCAACTGGTTGCCGAACAGCACGGCCAGCAGCACGGCGCCGAAGACGGCGAGGAACAGGCTGAGCGTGAGGGTGCCGATGTACATGCGGCGCAGACCCTCGCGGGCCAGGGCGCGCTCCTGGTATTCGCGATTGGCCTCCTGCACCGCGAGCGCATTGGCCACCACCGCCGCCGGCAGCGCCTGCACGATCTGCAGGAAGCGCGGCTCGCTGCGCAGGTCGAAGCCGGGCCGCGACACCAGCGCCATGGCCTTCACCTGGGCCTCGGGCACCGGGCCGCCGGGCACCTGGGCCGCCTCGTCCAGCCCCTCGATGTAGGCCACGGCGCGGTCGGCCCGCACCTGGCGCAGCTGCTGGGGCGTGGGCCGCTCGGGGTTGAGCTCGAAGCGCGAGTTGCCGGCGCTGGCGATGAGCTGGCCGGAGGCCGTCCACAGCAGCACGTTGCTGGCGCCGAGCTGCTCGCGCATGCGGTCCAGCGCCAGCGCGGTGCTGGTGTCCGGCACCTGCGACAGCTGGCTGGCCGACGCGCGCGCCTTGCTGGCCAGGTCGTCGGCCAGGGAGTCGAGGGTGGCGCGGCCAAGGTTCAGGCCGGCGTCGAGCGCACCCTCGACCTTGACGTCGAACCAGCTCTCGATCGAGCGCGCGACGAACTGATAGGAGACGGTGTAGACCAGGATGCCCGGCACCACGCCGACCAGGGCGAACACCGCCGCCAGCTTGACCAGCAGGCGGCTGCCGAACTTGCCCTGGCGCAACCGGCGCAGCAGGCGGAACGCGACCCAGCCGATGACCAGCAGCAGCACCACCGCCACCACCACGTTGATGGCAAAGAGCCGCGTGTAGTTGCGCTCGTACAGCGCCCGGTTGTTGGTGGACTGGGCCAGCAGGAACATCAGCACCAGGCCGATGGCGGTGACGGCCGCGGCCCCGACGCCCAGGGCCCAGCGCACGCCGCGCGAGCGGTGCGGCGGGGCGATGGGCGGCGGCGCGGTGGCCACTACAGCTTCTCCAGCGGCAGGTGGACGCTGCGCTCGACGGCGACGTTCCAGTCGGACTGCCCGACCAGGCCGATCTGGAACGGCCGGGGCAGTTGCGAGGTGTCGAGCCGGAAGCGGAAGACGACGGGGTAGCGCGTGCCCTCGTCGCCGACCTCCGACGCATCGGTCATCCGCAGCCGGCCGATGCGCCTCACGGTCTCGAGGGCCTCGTCCAGCGAGTCGAAATTCTGGTTCAGCGTGACGCCGGCCACGGCGGCGGTGATGGGCACGGGCGACACGTTCAGCCGCCAGCGGCGCGTCAGGGGCTGGTAGGCCAGCCGCATGTGGCGCGCCGCCTGGCCGAGCTTCTGGTCGGTCCAGTACCAGCGCTCGCGGAACAGCTCGGCCTCGGCGACGAAGTGGATGGCGATGCCTTTTTCCAGCACGTCCAGCACGGGCGGCGGCAGGTCGAACTGGACGGCGGCGCTCAGGAAGACCCCCTCGTCGCTGCGCTCGAGCTTCAGCTGCGTGACCTCGGCGGCGCGGGACTGGGCGTGCACCGGCGCCAGGCGCCCGCCGGCCATGGCCAGCACGCCGGCCGCAGCCAGCAGGCGCAGGAGGCTGCGGCGCCGCTCAGGGACGGCGCTTTTCAAGCAACGCGTAGAAGAAGCCGTCGTGCTCACCGAGGGCATTGTCCGCGACACCGTGCCGGCCCGCCCCGTTCTGGGGCAGCAGGTGGCCGGGAGAAGGAAGCAATTGCGCATCGGTGTTGTTCGCAAGAAACGCGTCGATCTGCTCCGAACCCTCGCGCCGGAAGACCGAACAGGTGCAGTACAGCAGCCGCCCGCCGGGCCGCACCAGCGGCCAGAGCGCGGCCAGCAGCATGGCCTGCTGCAGCGCCAACTGCTCCACGTCGCCCTCACGGCGCAGCCAGCGCACGTCGGGGTGGCGCCGCACGATGCCGGAGGCGGTGCAGGGCGCATCCAGCAGGATGGCGTCGAAGGGCTGCCTGTCCCACCATTCGGCAGGCCGGGCGGCGTCGGCCACCCGCACCTGCACGTCGCCGGTGGCCAGGCCGAGGCGCGCCAGGGTGTCGTCCACGCGGCGGCAGCGGGCCGCATCGATGTCCAGGGCCGTCAGTGCGAGGCGGCCCGGACCGGCGTGCTCGAGCAGGTGCGCGGTCTTGCCGCCGGGTGCGGCGCAGGCGTCCAGCACGCGCAGCGCGCCGCCGGAGGCGGCCTGCAGGCCGTCCAGCAGCAGCGGCGCGGCCAGCTGCGCCGCGGCGTCCTGGACGGAGAACTCGCCGGCCTCGAAGCCCGGCAGTTGCTGCACCGGCCGCGCGCGCGCCAGTTCGAGGCCGCTGTCGGCCACCCGTCGCGCCGGCAGCGCCATCGCAGCGAGTGCCGGCAGGTACTGGTCCACCGAGGTCCGGCGGACGTTGATGCGCAGGGTCAGCGGCGCCGCCGCGTTGTCGGCCAGGAGGATGCGCTGCCACGCCTGGGGATGGTCGCGCCGCAGGCGCTCGATCCACCAGCGCGGGTGGTTCCATTGCGCCACGGGTTCGCGGTCGGTGAGCGCCACCAGTTCGTCGCGCTCGCGCAGGAAGCGGCGCAGGCAGGCGTTGATGAAGCTGGCCTGCGCCCGGGTCGCCGGGTTGCGCTTGGCCGCCTCGACGGTCTGGTCGACCAGGGTGAAGGGCTCGTAGGGCGAGTGCGCGGCGTCCCAGCCCAAGGCCAGTGCGCCGCACAGCAGCGCATCGGGCGCGGGCGGCGGCGTGCGCTTGGCCAGGTGGCGCCTCAGGCCTTCGCCGCGCCCCAGCCAGCGCAGGGCCTGGAAGGCCAGCGCCTGCACGCCGGGGCGCAGGGCCGGGTCGACCGCCTCCAGGGCGGTCGTGGTCGAGCTGCCGGCGCGCACGGCAGCCAGGACGCCCGCCACCTGCTGCAGCTGCTGCCACAGCGGCGGCCCCATCAGGGGCGGTGCGGGGTCGGAGGGGGAAGAGGAAGAAGAGGACGCGGACAAGGTCGAAATGGTAAATCCAGGGGGCGGCCGGTCAGCCCAGGGCGGCGGCGCGCCGCATCCGCAAGCTCCACGCCACCAGCACGGCCGGGAACTGGCCGATGGCCCGGTTGTACTGCGCCACCGCCGCATTGAACTGGGCGCGCGTGATCTCGGCCAGCGCCGACGGCTCGGGCCAGGCCAGCGGCGCGGGCGCAGCGGCCGCGGCGGAGGGCTGCGGCTGCTCCTGAAGAGGCGCCGGCCGCGACAAGGTTCCGTCGGCCTCGAAGCTGATGGGCTCCTGGTCCGGGTGCATGCGCTGCCAGGCCATCAGCAGCACGTGCAGCGCCGTGCCCAGCGACGCCATCGCCTCCGGATCGAGCGGATGCAGCCGCGTGCGGCCCATGACGGTGGACATCTGCGCCGACGCCGCGCGCAGCGCCGCCCCGGCATTGGCCTCCGGTTCGCCGGCAGCCGGGACCGGCAGCGCGGCCTGCACGAAATCCAGCTGCCGGACCATCTGCGCATCCAGCGCGCCATAGGCCTGCAGCGCGGCGGAGCGCAGCCGCACCAGGCGGTTGTGCGCGCCGACGAACCAGAACAGCAGCACCGCCACGCCGGCCCAGGTGAGCAGCGAATCGCCGACCCAGCTCATGGCCGCGGCCTCCCCCGCCCAAGAAAAAGCGCCCTTCTCCCGCGCAGGGAAGAAGGGCGCAGCAGGCCGTTCATGGCCGAAGGAACGCGTCAGGCCGGCAGGCCGCCGCTCACTCCGAGCCCTCGCCGGCCTCGACGGTCGCCGCCGGAGCCGCTTCGCCCGAAGCCGCCGCCAGTTCCGCGGCCTCGGCCTCGGCGATGGCGCGGCGCTCGGCCTCGTCCATCGCGTCCTTGGCCTTGCGCGCCTGGTGGTAGGCCAGGCCGGTGCCCGCGGGGATCAGGCGGCCGACGATGACGTTCTCCTTCAGGCCGCGCAGCTCGTCGCGCTTGCCCATGATGGCCGCCTCGGTCAGCACGCGGGTCGTTTCCTGGAAGGAAGCGGCCGAGATGAACGAGTCGGTGGACAGCGAGGCCTTGGTGATGCCCAGCAGCAGGTTGGTGTAGGTGGCCGGCAGCTTGTCCTCGGACCGCAGGCGGTCGTTGGTGTCCAGCATCTCCGAGCGCTCGACCTGCTCGCCCTGGATGTAGGCCGAATCGCCCGGGTTTTCGACCACGACGCGGCGCAGCATCTGGCGAACGATCACCTCGATGTGCTTGTCGTTGATCTTCACGCCCTGCAGGCGGTACACGTCCTGCACCTCGTCGACGATGTAGCGCGCCAGCTCTTCCGAACCCAGCAGGCGCAGGATGTCCTGCGGGTCGGCCGGGCCGTCCACCACCGATTCGCCCTTGTTCACCACCTGGCCTTCGTGCACCAGGATGTTCTTCTCCTTGGGCACCAGCTCTTCCCACACCTTGCCTTCGGGGTCGGTGATCTGCAGGCGGATCTTGCCCTTGGTCTCCTTGCCGAAGGACACCGTGCCGGTCATCTCGGCCAGCAGGCCCTTGTCCTTGGGCGAGCGCGCCTCGAACAGCTCGGCCACGCGCGGCAGACCGCCGGTGATGTCGCGGGTCTTCTGGCCTTCGACCGGGATGCGGGCCAGCACTTCGCCGGGGCCCACGTCCTGGCCGTCGCGCACCTGGATCAGGGCGCCGACCTGGAAGCCGATCGTCACCGAGTGGTCGGTGCCGGGGATCTTCACCTCGTTGCCGCCGGCGTCCAGCAGCTTGACCTGCGGACGCACGACCTTGGCCGCGCCGCGGCGCTTCGGATCGATCACCACCAGCGTCGACAGGCCGGTGACCTCGTCCACCTGCTTGGCGACGGTGACGCCTTCCTCGACGTTCTCGAACTTCACCTGGCCGGCGAACTCCGTGATGATCGGGCGCGTCAGCGGGTCCCAGTTGGCCAGGATCGTGCCGGCCTTGATCTGCTGATCGGCCTTCACCGTCAGCGTCGCGCCGTACGGCACCTTGTGGCGCTCGCGCTCGCGGCCGTGCTCGTCGTGGATGATGATCTCGCCCGAACGCGCGATCACCACCAGCTCGCCCTTGGAGTTGGTCACGTAGCGCATCGTGGCGTTGAAGCCGATCACGCCGTTGCTCTTGGCTTCGACGCTGGAGGCCACTGCCGCGCGCGAGGCCGCGCCGCCGATGTGGAAGGTCCGCATCGTCAGCTGCGTGCCGGGCTCGCCGATCGACTGGGCGGCGATCACGCCGACCGCCTCGCCGATGTTCACCAGGCCGCCGCGGCCGAGGTCGCGGCCGTAGCACTTGGCGCACAGGCCGAAGCGCGTGGCGCAGGTCAGCGCGGTGCGCACCTTCACCTCGTCGACGCCGGCCACTTCCAGCACTTCCACGGCATCCTCGTCGAGCATGTCGCCGGCCTTGACCAGCACGGCGCGCGTCTCGGGGTGCAGCACGTCGTCGGCCGCGCTGCGGCCGAGGATGCGGTCGCGCAGCGACTCGATCACCTCGCCGCCCTCGACGATGGCGCGCATGGCGGTGCCGTCGTGCGTCTCGCAGTCCTGCTCGGTCACGACCAGGTCCTGCGTCACGTCGACCAGGCGGCGGGTCAGGTAACCCGAGTTCGCGGTCTTCAGCGCCGTGTCGGCCAGGCCCTTGCGGGCGCCGTGGGTGGAGATGAAGTACTCCAGCACGTTCAGGCCTTCGCGGAAGTTCGCGGTGATGGGCGTCTCGATGATCGAGCCGTCCGGCTTGGCCATCAGGCCGCGCATGCCGGCCACCTGGCGGATCTGCGCCGCGGAGCCGCGGGCGCCGGAGTCGGCCATCATGTAGATGGAGTTGAAGGACTCCTGGTCCACTTCCTTGCCGTTGCGGTCCTCGACCTTCTGCTTCGACAGCTGGGCCATCATCACCTTGGAGACGGCGTCACCCGCGCGGCCCCAGATGTCCACGACCTTGTTGTAGCGCTCGCCGGCCGTCACCAGGCCCGAGACGTACTGCTGCTCGATCTCCTTCACCTCCTTGGAGGCTTCGTCGATGATCTTGTGCTTCTCCGGCGGCACCAGCATGTCGTCGATGGCGATCGAGATGCCGGCCTTGGTCGCCAGGCGGAAGCCGTTCTGCAGCAGCTTGTCGGCGAAGACCACGGTCTCCTTCAGGCCGCACTTGCGGAAGGAGGCGTTGATCAGCTTGCTGATCTCCTTCTTCTTCAGCGCCTTGTTCATGTTGGAGAAGGCCAGCCCCTTGGGCAGGATCTCCGACAGCAGCGCGCGGCCGACGGTGGTGTCCACGAGCGAGGTCGAGGGCTCGAACTCGCCCGTGTCCTTGTTCTTGTTCCACTCGGTGATGCGCACCGCCACCTTGGCGGTCAGCTCGACCACGTTGGCGTCCAGGGCGCGCTGCACTTCGCCGATGTCGGAGAAGATCAGGCCTTCGCCGCGGCCGTTGATGCGCTCGCGGGTGGTGTAGTACAGGCCCAGCACCACGTCCTGCGAGGGCACGATGGAGGGCTCGCCCGAGGCCGGGAACAGCACGTTGTTGGACGCCAGCATCAGCGTGCGGGCTTCCATCTGCGCTTCCACCGACAGCGGGACGTGCACGGCCATCTGGTCGCCGTCGAAGTCGGCGTTGAAGGCCGCGCACACCAGCGGGTGCAGCTGGATCGCCTTGCCTTCGATCAGGATCGGCTCGAAGGCCTGGATGCCCAGGCGGTGCAGCGTGGGGGCGCGGTTCAGCAGGACGGGGTGCTCCTTGATCACCTCTTCCAGGATGTCCCACACCACCGGCGTGCCGCTCTCGACTTCCTTCTTCGCCGCCTTGATGGTGGTGGCGATGCCCATGGCCTCCAGGCGCGAGAAGATGAAGGGCTTGAACAGCTCCAGCGCCATCAGCTTCGGCAGGCCGCACTGGTGCAGCTTGAGCGTCGGGCCCACCACGATGACCGAGCGGCCCGAGTAGTCGACGCGCTTGCCCAGCAGGTTCTGGCGGAAGCGGCCGCTCTTGCCCTTGATCATGTCGGCCAGCGACTTCAGGGCGCGCTTGTTGGCGCCCGTCATCGCCTTGCCGCGGCGGCCGTTGTCCAGCAGGCTGTCCACGGCTTCCTGCAGCATCCGCTTCTCGTTGCGCGCGATGATCTCCGGGGCCTTGAGCTCCAGCAGGCGGCGCAGGCGCGAGTTGCGGTTGATGACGCGGCGGTACAGGTCGTTCAGGTCCGACGTGGCGAAGCGGCCGCCGTCCAGCGGCACCAGCGGACGCAGGTCCGGCGGCAGCACGGGCAGCACGTCCAGCACCATCCACTCGGGCTTGATGCCCGACTTGCGGAAGGCTTCCAGCACCTTCAGGCGCTTGGAGTTCTTCTTGACCTTGACTTCGGAGCCGGTCAGGTCGCCGCGCAGCTTCTCGATCTCGGTGTCGAGGTCGATGCCCTGCAGCAGGTCCTTGATGCCCTCGGCGCCCATCTTGGCGATGAACTCGTCGCCGTATTCCTTGCGCTTGGCGTCGAAATCGTCCTCGGACATGATGCCGAACTTCTTCAGCGGGGTCATGCCGGGGTCGGTCACCACGTAGGCCTCGAAGTACAGCACGCGCTCGATGTCGCGCAGCGTCATGTCGAGCACCAGGCCCAGGCGCGACGGCAGCGACTTCAGGAACCAGATGTGCGCGCAGGGCGCGGCCAGGTCGATGTGGCCCATGCGCTCGCGGCGCACCTTGGTCTGGGTCACTTCGACGCCGCACTTCTCGCAGATCACGCCGCGGTGCTTGAGGCGCTTGTACTTGCCGCACAGGCACTCGTAGTCCTTGATGGGCCCGAAGATCTTGGCGCAGAACAGGCCGTCGCGCTCGGGCTTGAAGGTGCGGTAGTTGATCGTCTCGGGCTTCTTCACCTCGCCGAAAGACCACGAACGGATCTTCTCGGGCGAAGCCATGCCGATCTTGATGGCATCGAAATGCTCATCCGGGGTGAATTGCTTGAACAGGTCGAGTAGCGATTTCATATGACTCTTTCCCCTTCCAATTACGAACGCTCGAGTTCCATGTCGAGGCCCAGCGAGCGGACTTCCTTGACCAGAACGTTGAACGACTCGGGCATGCCCGCCTCGATGGCGTGCTCGCCCTTGACGATGTTCTCGTAGACCTTGGTGCGGCCCTGCACGTCGTCGGACTTGACGGTGAGCATTTCCTGCAGCACGTAGGCCGCGCCGTAGGCTTCCAGCGCCCACACTTCCATCTCGCCGAAGCGCTGGCCGCCGAACTGCGCCTTGCCGCCCAGCGGCTGCTGGGTGACCAGCGAGTACGGGCCGGTCGAGCGGGCGTGCATCTTGTCGTCCACCAGGTGGTGCAGCTTCAGGAAGTGCATGTAGCCCACGGTGACGGGGCGCTCGAACTGGTCGCCGGTGCGGCCGTCGTACAGGTAGGCCTGGGTGCGCGTGTCGGTCAGGCCCTTGAGCTTGGCGATGTCGTCCGGGAAGGCCAGCTTCAGCATCGCGCGGATTTCCTCTTCCGAGGCACCGTCGAACACCGGGGTCGCGAAGGGCACGCCGCTTTGCAGGTTGTGCGCCATTTCGACGATCTCGTCGTCGCCGAGCTTGGCCAGGTCTTCCTTGCGGCCGGCGCCGTTGTAGAACTGCTCCAGGAACTTGCGCAGCTCGGCCACCTTGGCCTGCTGCTGCAGCAGGTCGCCGATGCGCTGGCCGATGCCCTTGGCGGCCCAGCCCAGGTGCACTTCCAGCACCTGCCCGACGTTCATCCGCGAGGGCACGCCCAGCGGGTTCAGGCAGATGTCGCAGGGCGTGCCGTCGGCCATGTGGGGCATGTCCTCGACCGGAACGATCTTGGACACCACGCCCTTGTTGCCGTGGCGGCCGGCCATCTTGTCGCCGGGCTGCAGGCGGCGCTTGACGGCCAGGTAGACCTTGACCATCTTGAGCACGCCGGCGGGCAGCTCGTCGCCCTGGGTCAGCTTCTTGCGCTTCTCTTCGAAGGCCAGGTCGAAGCTGTGGCGCTGCTGCTCGATCGAGTTCTTGATCGACTCGAGCTGGGCGGCCACATCCTCGTCCGCCGGGCGGATGTCGAACCAGTGGAACTTCTCGACCGAGGCCAGATAGGCGGCGTCGATCTTGCTGCCCTTGGCCAGCTTGTTCGGGCCGCCGTTGGCGACCTTGCCGGTCAGCAGCTTCTCGATCCGGTCGAAGGCGTCGGCCTCGACGATGCGCAGCTGGTCGTTCAGGTCCAGGCGGAAGCGCTTCAGCTCGTCGTCGATGATCTGCTGGGCGCGCTTGTCGCGCTGGATGCCCTCGCGGGTGAACACCTGCACGTCGATCACGGTGCCCGAGGAGCCCTGGTCCACGCGCAGCGAGGTGTCCTTCACGTCGGAGGCCTTCTCGCCGAAGATCGCGCGCAGCAGCTTCTCTTCCGGCGTCAGCGTGGTCTCGCCCTTGGGCGTGACCTTGCCCACCAGCACGTCGCCGGGCATGACTTCCGCGCCGACGTAGATGATGCCGGACTCGTCCAGGCGGTTGAGCTGCTGCTCGGCCAGGTTCGGGATGTCGCGGGTGATTTCCTCGGCGCCCAGCTTGGTGTCGCGCGCCATCACCACCAGCTCCTCGATGTGGATGCTGGTGTAGCGGTCGTCGGCCACCACGCGTTCGCTGATCAGGATCGAGTCCTCGAAGTTGTAGCCGTTCCAGGGCATGAAGCCGATCAGCATGTTCTGGCCCAGGGCCAGCTCGCCCAGGTCGGTGCTGGCGCCGTCGGCCACCACGTCGCCCTTGGCGATCTTGTCGCCGCGCTTGACGATCGGACGCTGGTGGATGTTGGTGTTCTGGTTGGAACGCTGGTACTTGATGAGGTTGTAGATGTCCACCCCCACCTCGCCGGCCTGCGCCTCGTCGTCGTTCACGCGCACCACGATGCGGGTCGCGTCGACATAGTCGACCACGCCGCCGCGGGTGGCGGTCACCACGGTGCCCGAGTCGACCGCCGAGACGCGCTCGATGCCGGTGCCGACGAAAGGCTTCTCGGGACGCAGCACGGGCACGGCCTGACGCTGCATGTTGGCGCCCATCAGCGCGCGGTTCGCATCGTCGTGCTCCAGGAAGGGCACCAGCGAGGCGGCCACCGACACGATCTGCGCCGGCGACACGTCCATGTACTGGATACGGTCGGCGCCGACCAGGATCGATTCGCCCTTCTCGCGCGCCGACACCAGGTCGCCGGTCAGGCGGCCGTCCTTGTCCAGGGCCGCGTTGGCCTGGGCGATGACGTACTTGCCTTCCTCGATGGCCGACAGGTAGTCGATGTCCATCGTGACCTTGCCGTCATGCACCCGGCGGTACGGCGTCTCGATGAAGCCGTACTCGTTCAGGCGGGCGTACAGGGCCAGCGAGTTGATCAGGCCGATGTTCGGGCCTTCCGGCGTCTCGATCGGGCAGACGCGGCCGTAGTGCGTGACGTGCACGTCGCGCACCTCGAAGCCGGCGCGCTCGCGCGTCAGGCCGCCCGGGCCGAGGGCCGAGACGCGGCGCTTGTGCGTGATCTCGGACAGCGGATTGGTCTGGTCCATGAACTGCGAGAGCTGGGACGCGCCGAAGAACTCCTTCAGGGCCGCGGAAATCGGCTTGGAGTTGATCAGGTCGTGCGGCATGAGCGGCTCTTGCTCGGCCTGGCCCAGGCGTTCCTTCACGGCCTTCTCGATGCGCGCCAGGCCGGTGCGGTACTGGTTCTCGGCCAGTTCGCCCACGCAGCGCACGCGGCGGTTGCCCAGGTGGTCGATGTCGTCCACCTCGCCGCGGCCGTTGCGCAGGTCGACCAGGATCTTGACCACGGCGAGGATGTCCTCGTTGGTCAGGACCATCGGGCCGGTGGATTCGTCGCGGCCGATCTTGGCGTTGAACTTCATCCGGCCCACGCGCGACAGGTCGTAGGTGTCCGGGTTGTAGAACAGGCGCTGGAACAGGGCCTGCACGGCGTCCTCGGTCGGCGGCTCGCCGGGGCGCATCATGCGGTAGATGGCCACGCGAGCGGCGAACTCGTCGACCGTCTCGTCGATGCGCAGGGTCTGGCTGATGTAGGCGCCCTGGTCCAGCTCATTGGTGTAGATGCACTGGATCTCCTGCACGCCGGCGGCGCGCAGCTTCTTGAGCAGCGCCTCGGTCAGCTCGTCGTTGGCCTTGGCCAGGATCTCGCCCGAGTCCGGATCGACGATGTTGCGCGCCAGCACGCGGCCGACCAGGAAGTCCTCCGGCACGCTGACGTGCGTGGTGCCCGACTGCTCCAGCTCGCGCGTGTGGCGCGCGGTGATGCGCTTGTCCTTGGCGACGATCACCTTGCCCGACTTGTCGGTGATGTCGAAGCGCGCGACTTCGCCGCGCAGGCGCTCGGAGACGAACTCCATCTGCGCGCCGCTGTCCATCAGGCGGAAGTTGTCGTTGACGAAGAAGTTCGCCAGGATCGATTCCGGGTTCAGGCCGATGGCCTTCAGCAGGATCGTGACCGGCATCTTGCGGCGGCGGTCGACGCGGAAGTACAGGATGTCCTTCGGGTCGAACTCGAAGTCCAGCCACGAGCCGCGGTAGGGGATCACGCGGGCCGAGAACAGCAGCTTGCCCGAGCTGTGCGTCTTGCCCTTGTCGTGCTCGAAGAACACGCCCGGCGAGCGGTGCAGCTGCGAGACGATGACGCGCTCGGTGCCGTTGATGATGAAGGAACCCTTGTCGGTCATCAGGGGCACTTCGCCCATGTAGACCTCCTGCTCCTTCACTTCCTTGACCACCTTGGACTGCGAGGTCGAGGACTCGCGGTCGTAGATGATCAGCTGCACCTTGGCGCGCACGGCCGAGGCGAAGGTCAGGCCGCGCGTCTGGCATTCGCGCACGTCGAACGCCGGCTTGGCCAGGTTGTACTCCAGGAACTTCATCTCCACGAAACCGTTGTGGGAGACGATCGGGAAGGCGGCATTGAACGCGGCCTGCAGGCCTTCGTCGCTGCGTTTCTGGGGTGGCACGCTCGCCTGCAGGAAGGCGGTGTAGGCGTCCTTCTGCATCTGCAGGAGGTAGGGAATCGTGACGACGCTGTCGCGGTTGCCGAAGCTTTTGCGGATGCGCTTGCGTTCGGTATAACTGTAGGTCGATGCTTGGGCCATGAGAGCTCCGGGCTTGAGATCATCAGCGACTAGTCCAGCGGCGCCGCTTTCTCCGGCGCCCCTGCTTGGCGGCTGGCCACTACCAGCGATGGCGGACGGCGATGCATTGCACATCGCCCGAACCAAGGGATCTTCTGCAGTCGGGGTCAGAAGACACTAGAAAGCCGGCGCGACCGGCGGCTTTCTGGTGGCCTCTTGTTGCCGCCTCTTGAAGCGGCAAAAGGCTGGAAGGCCCGCGAGGGCGCTTCCAGCCTCCAGGGCGAAGCGAATTACTTCAGTTCCACCTTGGCGCCGGCTTCTTCCAGCTTCTTCTTGGCCGCTTCGGCGTCTGCCTTCGGCAGGGCTTCCTTGACGGCCTTGGGAGCGGCTTCCACCAGGTCCTTGGCTTCCTTCAGACCCAGGCCGGTGATTTCGCGCACGGCCTTGATGACCGACACCTTGTTCGCGCCGGCTTCGAGCAGCATGACGTTGAACTCGGTCTTCTCTTCCGCGGCCGCGGCGGCGCCGGCGCCACCACCGGCGGCGGCCGGAGCGGCCATGGCGGCGGCGCTCACGCCGAACTTCTCTTCGATGGCCTTGACCAGGTCGTTGAGTTCGAGGACGGTCATGCTGTCCAGCGCCGTCAGGAATGCGTCTTTATCGAATGCCATTTTGATTTCCTAGAAACAGATTGGGTTGATTGCCGCGATATCCAGCGATGGATCAGGCTGCGGCGGGTTCGGCTGCGGGCTCCGCAGCGCCTTCGCCCTTCTTGGCCGCCAGCGCGCCCAGCACCACGGCCGTGCGCGAGATCGGGGACATCAGCAGGCCGCACAGCTGGGCCAGCAGGACTTCCTTCGAAGGGATGTTCGCCAGTTGCTTCACGCCGTCGACGTCCAGGGCCTTGCCCGCGAAGGCGCCGCCGCGAATGACCAGCTTGTCGTTGGTCTTCGCGAAATCGGCCACCACCTTCGCGGCGGCCACGGCGTCCTCGGAGAAGCCATAGATCAGCGGGCCGGTCATCTGGTCGCCGACGACTTCGAATGCGCTGCCAGCCACCGCACGGCGGGCCAGGGTGTTCTTCAGAACACTCAGGCTCACGCCTTGGGCGCGGGCGTTGTTGCGCAGACGGGTCATGTCGGCGACCGTGATGCCACGGTATTCCGCCATCACGAGCGTTTGAGCTTTAGCGGCGAGGCCGGTCACTTCAGCAATGACCGCTTCTTTCTCACTGCGATTCAGACTCAAGGTCTACTCCTTTTCAATGCTGTCCCGAAGCGAACCCCAGGACAGCGCCTTCATGCAGCGACCAACTGTTTCGGAAGAACTTTCCTTGCAGCGGGATCGCCATCTGCGCTGGCCGGCCCGTGGGGCCGATTAAGGCGGTGCCGGTTGCCCGGACCGCCGCCAGCGGTCTTGGATGGCCCGCAGCCGCTTGCGCCGCTGCGACCCACCACCTTCGCCGCCCGCCCGCCCGAAGGCCGGCCGGCGGCAAATCACGTCCAGGCCTGCAATCAGGCCTGGGAAATGGTCTGCGTGTCGACGCGAACGCCCACGCCCATCGTCGAGGACACCGCCACCTTGCGCAGGTACACGCCCTTGCTGGTGGCCGGCTTGGCCTTGTTCAGCGCGTCGATCAGCGCCGCCAGGTTGCCCTGGAGCTTGTCGCTGTCGAACGAGCGGCGGCCGATGGTGCCGTGGATGATCCCGGCCTTGTCGACGCGGAACTGCACCTGGCCGGCCTTGGCGTTCTTCACCGCCGTGGCGACATCGGGCGTCACGGTGCCGACCTTGGGGTTCGGCATCAGGCCGCGCGGGCCGAGGATCTGGCCCAGCGTGCCGACCACGCGCATCGCGTCGGGGGCGGCGATCACCACGTCGAAGGGCATGTCGCCGGCCTTCACCTGGGCAGCCAGGTCGTCCATGCCGACGATGTCGGCGCCGGCGGCCTTGGCTTCCTCGGCCTTGGCGCCCTGGGCGAACACGGCCACGCGCTTGGTCTTGCCGGTGCCGTTGGGCATCACGACGGCGCCGCGCACCACCTGGTCCGACTTCTTGGCGTCCACGCCCAGCTGCACGGCCACGTCGATGGATTCATCGAACTTGGCGGTGGCGGCTTCCTTCACCAGCGCCAGCGCCTCGGCCAGCGGGTACAGCTTGGTGGAATCGACCTTGCCCTGCTGGGCCTTGGCTTTCTTGGTCAGCTTGGCCATCTCACACGCCCTCCACGTTCACGCCCATCGAGCGGGCCGAGCCGGCGATGGTGCGCACGGCGGCGTCCAGGTCGGCGGCGGTCAGATCCTTCATCTTGGCCTTGGCGATCTCCTCGAGCTGGGCACGGGTGATCTTGCCGACCTTGTCGGTGTGCGGCTTGGCCGAGCCCTTGTCCAGCTTGATCGCCTTCTTGATCAGCGTGGTCGCCGGCGGCGTCTTGATGATGAAGGTGAAGCTCTTGTCCGCGAACGCGGTGATCACCACCGGCAGCGGCAGACCGGGCTCGACGCCCTGGGTCTGGGCGTTGAACGCCTTGCAGAACTCCATGATGTTCAGGCCGCGCTGACCGAGCGCGGGACCGATCGGCGGCGAGGGGTTGGCCTTGCCTGCCGGCACTTGCAGCTTGATGAAGCCGACGATCTTCTTCGCCATGCTTTCTTCTCCTTGCGGGTTCTAGCGCCGCGGACACTGCCGCGGCTCCCCGGGGGTTGCGACTCTGGGAAAAGCGAAGGTGCGCCGAGTCGTGAAGCGCGCCTCCGGTGTGTCTGTCAGGTCTTCTCGACTTCCGCGAAGCCGAGTTCGACGGGGGTGGCGCGGCCGAAGATCATCACGGACACGCGCACCTTGCTCTTCTCGTAGTTGACTTCCTCGACGGTGCCGTTGAAGTCGGTGAAGGGGCCTTCCTTCACGCGCACCAGCTCGCCCACGATGAACTCCACCTTGTGGCGCGGCTTGTCGGTGCCCTGCTGCATCTGGCTGACGATGTCCTCGACTTCCTTCTGCGAGATCGGGGCCGGGCGGTTCTTGGCGCCGCCGACGAAGCCGGTCACCTTGTTGGTGTGCTTCACCAGGTGCCAGCTCTCGTCGTCCATCACCATCTCGACCAGCACGTAGCCGGGGAAGAGGCGGCGCTCGGTGGTGCGCTTCTGGCCGTTCTTGACGTCCACCACCTCTTCGCTGGGCACCAGGATGCGGCCGAACTTGGCCTGCATGCCGGCGCGGTTGATGCGCTCGGTGATGTTGCGCTCGACGGCCTTTTCCATGCCCGAGTAGGCATGGACCACATACCAGCGCAGGTCCGGGTTGGCCGGCGGCGCCAGCAGCGGCTGCGCGTCGTTGTCCACGATGTCGTTCATCACTTCCTCCAGCCCAGCAGCAGGTCGTAGAAGACCCACTCGATCGTCTTGTCGGTGACCCACAGGAAGACCGCCATGATCACCACGAAGCCGAACACGTAGGCCGTCATCTGGATCGACTCCTTGCGCGTCGGCCAGACCACCTTCTTGACCTCGCGCCAGGAATCGCGCCCGAAGGCCCACAGCCGGCGGCCGCTCTCGGACATCGCGAACACCGCCACGGCCGCCACCAGGCCCACCAGCAGCGCCGCCCATTGGACGAGCGCGCCCTCGCGGCCCAGCAGATAGAAGGCCACGAAGCCGCCGATCGCCAGGACGACGGCGGCAGCGAGCTTGGCCTTGTCGGCACCCGTGCTGACGGTTTCGATTTGAGTTGCGGCCATGTTCGGCGAATTCCTGCGGCCTCGCGGCCTTCGTTTGCGGCGCTCTCTCGATAACGCCGAAGCCCGCCAGGGCGTGGCGGGCTTGCTTGCACATTCCGCCGGGCGGCGGAAACCACCTTCAGGTGGCAGGGGCAGTAGGAATCGAACCTACAACCTTCGGTTTTGGAGACCGACGCTCTGCCAATTGAGCTATACCCCTAGGCGCTGATCCTTATTCGATGATCTTGGCCACCACGCCGGCGCCCACGGTGCGGCCGCCTTCGCGGATGGCGAAGCGCAGACCCTCTTCCATGGCGATCGGCGCAATCAGCTTCACAGTGATCGACACGTTGTCGCCCGGCATGACCATTTCCTTGTCCTTGGGCAGCTCGATGGCGCCCGTCACGTCGGTCGTGCGGAAGTAGAACTGCGGACGGTAGTTGTTGAAG